>VOFK01001135.1_pt1 | contig 84068 bp, 119 predicted proteins | sample 5384121 | NCBI WGS metagenome assembly VOFK01 (sample SAMN12384730, study PRJNA508395) | human gut metagenome | isolation source: healthy gut J | host: Homo sapiens
CGCCGCAATGCAGGGGAACGGGCCTCGATCTTTCCAAGAACGCAGCCTTCGACATGGGCTACCAGGGCATTGCCGGCGGCACGGACAAAAAATCAAGCTCAAGACAAGCGGAAACGTCGCCCGCGTCACGCGCGACATCTTCCACGTAACCGGCGAAGGCGATCAGGTTGCGACGATCACCTGGACGGTCGAGCCCGGTGCGCACACGGCATAAGGCCGTCGCCCGGCCGCCGCCGTCAGCATCCTAGCGTTTGGGCCAGCCATGACCTTTGCCCAGCAAGAACAGGCGCAGGCCGCCACGCAAGTGACGGTCGACCTCTCGAAGCTCGACCGCGGCGACCCGAGGAACCATTGGCGCAGACAGGCGATGGACGATGGCTCTTGGCAGCAGGCGCCACAGCAGCAGGCGAGGAACCGCCGGCCTCGGTCTGCACATCAAACGCAGCCAGAAACAAAAACATGGACAGGCCGCACTAAATTAGCTAAGGAGACCCCATGGCATCGAAGAACCTTTTGCCCGTCGTCGCACTCTGCGGCGCGCTCTCGCAACCGGAACGCCTGTCGCCGCTTGGGCGACTCCGCCATGGCAGGACTCCTTACCAGCAGCCCTAAGTTCCGCACCAAATCCGTCGAGCGCCATTGCGTGCAAGCGTTTTTCGATCGCACAGGCCGCAATCTCAACCTCGGGATGCCTTCGTCGTAATACGGACGGCTCGATAGTCGTGGATATCAATCGTTCGAACAAGGCAAACGGCTCCCAGGCGGGTGCGCCGTCTGCACGTGGCGCTCGGTTGTGCTCGATGCAGATGGCGATCCGTGCGATTTGGAGTTGCGCATCGACATCGCTTCGGTCGATGACTCGGCGAACGGAGCGAAGGTCGCCTTCGACGGTACGTTTTTGAGAAAGGAGGCGGTATATGTCTGGGCTGCGCCGCCGCGAATGCAGACGGCACGCAGCCCACCCTCATTCACGACATCGTTGCGACTGACCAAAGCCGACACCGATGCCATCGCGGCGGGAGAAGCGTCCCTGCTGTTCTACGCCGTCAGCACCAAAAGACACAGACGCTCATTTCGAGAAGCCAGCCGGATCACTCAGCCTTACACGAGGGATAGAGACAGGCCCTATTGAAATCGATGCCCACGCGCAAAGCAGGCAACGCATTCTTGCCGACCCGGCGCTTCTCGAAATGGAGTGGAACGGATCCGGAGCCATCAGGAATTCTTCCCTCCGCGCTTGACGCCAAGACGCTCCCTCAAACGACGAACCCATCAACGCAACCATACAAGAAGAGAGCGCGGACAAAGAAGCAGGTGCGGGCGACACGCCGTCGCCGACAAACGGCATCCCAGCTTCTCTCGAAGCACCGAATGAGCCCGCTAACGATCCAAACGATCCCGAGCTCGCGGACAGTCTGGGGCTTGCTGATCCTCAAAGAGATCGATGAAGGTAACTGCTGCGTGCTTGCCGCGCTCGACCACAGAGGTCATCGACGCTGCGGACATCGAAGTTGCCGCCGCCAATCGGCCCGTCCGCAAGTCGGCCATCATCGCATTTCCCGAATCCATCGAAGTCGTCTTTTTTGCCATCGGGCGAGGTCGTGGCCCCAACACTGCTCACCTTGTTGGGCGCCAAGAATACTCGAAACGAAATTAAAAAGGTCACGGTTGTCGACCCTGCAACCACCGCCAAGCTGCGTCTATACGCCGTTGCTCCAGATGGAGGCAAGACCTTGGAATTCGATGGCGACACACTCCTAGCCTGGCGACGTCTGGACATTATGCAAGACGTCTCGTATCAGATCGAACTCGAAGGGTTTGATCGTGCCCGCGATGCCAATATCATCGCCGCGGCTATTGAATTCCCGCAGCGGCTTATGACACTGCGCTTTGACTACTATCCCTATGTCCCGACAACCACCTGAGGCTTAAATGCTGCGCATCATTCCTAACACCACTTATATAACCGTATTAGATGAGTCGCGATGTGCCTCGCATTTCGTTCTGCTACGATTGCCACGTTGGCATCAATACAGGAGGGCTCATGCCGGGCTTGGGAACAATCATCAACGTTGTGCTTTTTAGTTGCGGGCGGTCTTTTGGGATTAGCGGGCGGCCGCTTCATTACACCGCGCATCCAAGACACGCTCATGAAAGCATCGGGGCTGTGCGTCCTGTTTATCGGCTCTGGGCGGCACCATGCAAAAAGATGCTCCTTATCGATGGGGAAAGCGCTGGCGACCACCGGCACCACCATGCTCATTGTCTCGTTCGCCCTCGGTTCGCTCATCGGCGAGGCCGTCAACTTGGAAGCCGCCATCGAGAACCTTGGCGAATGGCTCAAGCGCAAGACTGGCAGCGAGGGCGATAACGAGTTCACCAACGCTTTTTGTCTCGACTTCACTCACCGTGTGTATCGGTGCCATGGCTATCGTGGGATCAATCCACGACGGCCTGCTCGGCGACTGGTCCACGCTCGCCCTCAAGGGAGCGCTGGACTGCATCATCGTCTGCACCATGACGGCCTCGCTCGGACGCGGCTGCATCTTCTCGGCCCTGCCCGTAGCCGTGTTCCAGGGGACGATCACGTTGTTTGCCGGCGCGCTCTCCCCCATCATGACCACAGCAGCCCTCAACAGCCTTTTTCGCTCGTAGGCTCCATGCTCATCTTCTGCGTCGGCGTCAACCTCATCCGTCCTCAGACCTTCCGCACGGCCAATATGCTCCCCTCCGTCGTCATCGCCGTCATCTACGCCCTCCTGTTCTAAATCTATCAACGCAGCGGCATCCCGAACACCTGTTTGATGCTGTGCTATGATATGAGGTCACCGAAGCTGCGTTAGAGAGGAGAAGCGGTGGCCGACCAGACATCAAGATGCTCATCGAGCGCATTATGGCCGAGGCCCGGACCCATCAGTCCGCCCGCTTCTCACATGAAGTCTACGCAGACGAGCCGATTCTCAAAACCGGCCGACAGATGCAGAATTTCCTTCCCCGACCAGTACCGCAAAATGCGCGAGATATCGCGCTGGCAGGATGACCCCAAAAGGCGGCGCGGGCCGCTGGCTTTCGGAAGCCGAGCTTTTTTACCGCCAGGGCCTGCTGATGGCCGACTTTGAGGACGACTGTCCCTACAACGGCACCTTTAAGTCGTACTTTCCCACCTACAATGCCATGAGCGATCGACAGTTGCGCGGCTATCTTTACCTCGGCGTGCCCAAGTGCCGCCGCGGAACCGTCGAGGAAACGTCTACGTCCTTTGCCTTCCTGTATCTCTATGAGCTGATTTGCGGCATTGGCGTAGATGATCCGCTCGAGGGTTTTAACAAGATCAAGGCCTTTTGGGATGCCTACCGCGCCTTTGAGCCCGGCATCGACCGGTTTGCGCGTGTGGCTGCAGGATTACGCCGTGTTCCACGCGCTCGACCCCAAGCTGCTTCGTGACTCTAAAACCGTCATGTTCGATAATGCCCTTATCGAGCTGCGGCACGCGGCACGAGACCTTGTGCCAGCGCCGGCGCCGTCCGGTCAGAACCGCTAAGCGTCGCAAAACCTCAGAGCCCACGCTCCCCCTTCCGCCTGACGAGGCGCGCGAGGAGCGGCTCATGGCCGCCATCAACGCACTCTCCACGTACAACCTCAATAACTCAAGGCTCGACCGCGGGCACCATCTCGACCTTCGCCATGTGGCGTGCGCCGTGTATGTCCGTATGGCGCGCTACTATGACACGCACCGAAAGACCGGCATCGTGGCGAGCTTATTTGGGGAGGAGACGGCCATGCCCTACACCATGTTTGCCTCGGCCGTATTCTTTGCGCCCGAGCGCCACGAGGACTGCGAATACCGCCTGGATCCCATCCATATCTACCGTTGCCAAAACGGCTTTTTTGGGAATGTATGCGTATCCACGGTAGTAGGCAAAAGAGCAGCAAGCTCGGTGAAATGATGCGCGCCTGCGACCAACGCCTGCGCCGGCGCTGGACCCCGCCCATCCCCTTAAGGAAGAAAAAGGTCCCCAAATATCTGGCCAAGATTATCGATGACGAGATCGTGGCATGGCTTTCATGGGATACCGCACACCAGCCCGTCAAGATCGATATCGATCTGAGTCGCTGGGGCACATTCGGAGCGCGCGCCGCGCAAACGCGTGAAGCGCTTTTGATCGATGAAGAGCGCGAGGACGGCGCACCTGTGGAAGCCGAGGCAGCGGACTCAGGGCAACGGCCGGAAGCCGAGCCCGTAGCCGACGCGATTGTCGAGGCGATCGCGGCACCCATTCGGCAGGACGAGGCCGACGAGCCAACCATATCCACCGAACAGTTTGGTGTCGTGGCACCGCTTTTCGCGCCGACGCCCGCGTTCGCAGCCGTTGCGCCCGCTGACGCCACGAACGAACTCACGCCTGCCGCAGACGCCCTATCTCGCGCGCTGCTCGAGCACAACGCAGTACAGGCGGAATCGGCGGGTGCAATCGGGGCAGAGCAGGAGGACATGCTCGTCGACAGCATCAACGAGGCGCTCTTTTTGACCTGGTGGGAGACACCGTTATCGAATTCGGCGCGGCAGGACCGCAAATTATCGAGGATTACGAAGCAGACGTGAGGAGGATACCTAGACCATGAGTGATACCATCCGCAGCGCCCCGCGTACCCAAACGCGTCGCTGCCGTTATCTAAACTCGCTCAAGGGCGGCGTGGTCCCCGCATCGGCCTTTCCCATCACCGTAGGGCGCGGGGTCGAGATTCGCGCCCTGCTCACCGATCTGAGTCTCATCTCCGACGGTGGCGCGAGCTTCCGCTTTCTGGTCGGTCGTTACGGCGCCGGCAAGAGCTTTTGCTCCAGACCATCCGCACGCACGCCATGGGTGGGATTCGTCGTCGCCGATGCCGACCTATCCCTGAACGCCCGCCTGCAGGGGCGGCGGGGACAGGGCCTTGCCACCACCGTGAGCTCATCCGCAATATATCGACCAAGACGCGCCCCGGGAGGGCGGCGCGCTCAACCTGATTCTCGATCGCTGGGTCGCCTCGTGCGCGGACGCCGATGAGTCGGCTATCAATGCCCAACTTCGCTCCCGCTCGAGGAAATGGTCCACGGCTTCGACTTTTGCCCGCATGCTCCGTCGCTATCGCGCGGCCGTTTCCGAGGGCGACGAGGAGACCATGAACCGCGTACCAAGTGGATCCGAGGCGAGTACCGAACCAAGAGCGAGGCGCGCGCCGAGCTGGGCTCTCGACCATCATCAGCGATGACGACTGGTACGACTACGTCAAACTCATCGCACGCTTTTTGGTCTGCAGCGGCTACAAGGGCATGCTGGTGCTCATCGACGAACTCGTAAAACCTGGTACAAGATTCCCCAACGCCATCACGCGCCAGTACAACTACGAGAAAATCCTCACCATGTACAACGACACGCTCCAGGGCAAGGCGCAGTACTTGGGCATGATCATGGGCGGCACGCCGACCTCCATCGAGGACCGCCGTCGCGGCGTATTCTCCCTACGAGGCTCTGCGCAGCCGGCTCTCAGGGGTCGCTTTTGCACGCGAGGACCTTAAGGACATGCTCGCGCCCATCATCCGCTTGCAGCCGCTCACCTACGAGGAGCTACTGGTGCTGATCGAAAAACTCATGCAAATTCCACGCCGGCTACTTTGGCTGGACGCCCACGCTTACCGAGAACGACTTGGTGGACTTTCCTCAAGATTGAGTTTTGGCCGCGTGGGAGAGCCGGATACGCACCTGACGCCTCGCGAGGTAATTCGCGACTTTATCGAGCTGCTCGGACATCCTATGCCAGAAACCCCGATGCCAACGTTGCCGAGCTACTACAAAGCGTCGGCGGCGATAGCCTCTGCCACCGGTCAGCGAATCGCCCGCATCACCCGATGACCGCAACTTCGCCGAATTCACCATCTAACCTGCCAAAAAAGGGACAGGTTTATTTTGGCAGGTTTTATCTGGGCAAACGTCGAGGCAGTAATGCAGCAAGCCACTGCCCACCGCGTTTGAGAGATTCGTTTTTGAAAGTGAGGCCCCGTGAACGCCTTTGACCGCTACGCCCCGTTTATCCAAGACTTCATCTACTCCCACGATTGGGAGAGTCTGCGCTCTATCCAGTTGCAGCGGCAGACGCCATCTTTAATACGCAGGACAATGTGCTCCTGACGGCATCCACGGCTTCCGGCAAAAACCGAGGCAGCCTTCTTTCCCATCCTGACCGAGTTTTGGGAGAACCTGCCCGCAAGCGTTGGCGCCCTCTATATCGGCCCCCCCAAGGCACTCATCAATGATCAGTTCGTCCGCCTCAACGACCTATGCGAAGAGGCCGATATCCCTGTCTGGCACTGGCATGGCGATCTCTCCCCGCAGTCGCACAAAGGCTAAGCTCATCAAAAAACCGAGCGGTATCTTCCAGATTACGCCCGAGTCGCTCGAGGCGCTCCTGATCCATAAGCACATACGGCAATCCCTCGTATGTTTGCGACCTGCGCTATGTGGTTATCGACGAGGTTCATTCGCTCATGCGCGGCGACCGCGGCGGTCAGACGCTCTGCCTTATCGAGCGCCTCGCGCATGGCAGGCGTGCAGCCCCGCCGCATCGGCCTTCTGCCACCATCGGCGACCCCGAGCGCACGGGCGCCCCTTTCTCTCACAGGGAACAGGACGCGATTGCATCATCCCCCGCTTTGAGGAACCGCGCCGCGTGTGGCGCATCTCCATGGAGCACTTCTACAACTCGGGTCCCCAGGCACAGCAGCAGGGGATTCGAGAGCACGGGTCCCCTCAAGAGGCCGAAGTGCTTTTTGCGTGCGAGCGCATCGAGGCGGCGGCATCCGCGGCACCTTGCCCGCCGGCGCCCAAGATATGCGTCACAGCGGACAGCTTGCACAGGAAGAACGCCGTCAACGTCGCGAGCAGGCAAGGCCGCTCCCAAAGACCGTCGCACTTCCCTCGGCCCCCGAGGGCGAAGTCGACATCCACGAGCGGCCGAGCAGGCGCTTCTCAACCCCACCGACACGGCGCCCGACAACGCCGACCCCGGTATGGGCTATATTTTGAGCATACGCGCGGCCGCAAGTGCACGGTCTTTTGCCAACTCGCGCGAGGAGGCAGAGGCCGTGTGTTCCCATGCTGCGCAGCTACTGCGAAAGTCGACACGAGCCCGACCGTTTCTAATCATCACGGCAACCTTTCGGCATCGCTGCGCGGACGGCCGAGGGAGCTCATGCGCGATGAAGAACAGGCACAGACGACCGTCACCACCTCTACGCTGGAGCTCGGTATCGATATCGGCCGCCTGAGCGTGCGTTTCAGATCGATGCGCCGTTTACCGTCAGCTCCTTTTTGCGCTTAATGGGGCGCACAGGCCGTCGCGACCTTCCACCCGAGATGTGGTTTGTCATGCGCGAGGAAGAACCCGAGCCGCGCACGATGATGCCCGAGACCATTCCTTGGAAACTCCTGCAGGGGTATCGCGCTCGTACAACTCTATCGCGAAGAAAAGTGGGTCGCGCCCGAGCTCGATCGACTCCCCACAGCCTGCTCTATCACCAGACCATGTCGACCCTCGCCAGCACCGGCGAAGCTCACGCCGGCCGAACTTGCCAGCGCGTGCTCACGCTCAGCTATTCCACCGTCGTATCTCGGCAGACGATTACCGCGTGCTGCTGCGTCACCTCATTAAGATCGACCATATCCAGGTCACCGAAGGTGGTGGGCTCATCGTGGGTCTCGCGGGCGAGCGCATCATCAACAACTTTTAAGTTCTACGCCGTGTTCCAGGAAAACGAGGGAGTTCACCGTTCGCAGCGAGTCGGCCGAGTTGGGCACGATCGTCAATCCCCCACCGCCCGGTGAGCGCATCGCCATCGCAGGCCATTGCTGGATTGTTGAGGAAGTGGACTGGAAGCGTCATACCGTCTTTGCCACGCAGGTCAAGGGCCGTGTGCCGGCCTACTTTGGCGACTGCCCCGGTGACATCAATACACACGTACTCGAACGCATGCGCAAGGCGCTCAACGAGCATGCGGCATATCCGTATCTCATGGGCAACGCACGGGCACGTCTTGCACAGGCTCGCCATACGGCCGAGATTTCGAGCGCGGGGACCAAGCCACTCATCAACCTGGGTGGCGACACGGGTGCTCTTCCCCTGGCTGGGCAGCTACGCCTTTTTGGCACTCGAGCGCATGCTCAAGATTAATGTGCCGCGGAGCTGGGCCTTCGCGGACTCGACCCGTCACGTCCGTACTTTATGCAGTTCAAGATGAAGGCCGACGAGGAGACGCTCTTTGAAGTGCTCGCCGCCGAAGCCGAGAAAGACTTCGACCCCATCGACCTCGTCTATCCGGCGAGGTGCCTTACTTTGATCGGTACGACGAATTCGTCCCAGAAGAGCTGGTGCGCAAAGGTTTCGCCGAAGGCGTGCTCGACATCGAGGGCATGAAGCAGCGCGTCCTCAGCTGGCGCGACCACGCCTAAGACCAGTCTTTTTTGGGACGGGGAGACTTATTTGTCGTGAAGGACGGTGCCGAGGAAGTCGGTGTCGAAGGGCACGGCTTCGGCAAAGGCGTAGTCGCCGTCGCTGGCGATGAGCAGGTAGTTTCTCCTCGCCGCCGAACTTCGCATCGCCACATGGGACCACCAGGCATGGGCGAATACCTCGAGTGCCGTGGCAGCGCAGTCGCGTAGAAACGTCACATCGTTCCCTCGTTCGAGCTCACGATATTAGCCACGTAGATGCCGCCCGAGTTCAAGCTACCCCGCACCAAACGCAACGCCTCAACCGTCGCCAACTCGCGTACGGGCTCGGCACCGCCAAAGCAATCGCTCACGACCGCGTCATAGCGACGATGGCCCACGCTCGTCACACCCAGATACGAGCGAGCCTCAGCGGTAATCACCCGCAGGCGACGCCCACCGTGTGCTCCAGTTCGTCCAGATAGAACCAACGGCGCGCCAAGCGCGTTATCTCTCCGTCATACTCGATGACGTCCATACGCAAGCCCTCATGCGACATCAGGGCGAATTTAGGATAGGCAAACCCGCCGCCGCCCAGCATAAGCATGCGGTCGATGCCGTAGCCATAAGCGTCGCGCATTGCGTCCTCGGACTCAAACACATCGTCAAATGCACGATAGTACGCAAAGACGGGTTCTGCCCAACGCTCGCCAACGTAACTCGCGCTTTGGTAGACGCCGCCTTGCACCAGCACGCGAATCTCATCGCTGCTCTCATCGTGCACGCGTTTCACACGCGCCAACCCATTACGGGTTCGCGCAACCTGCAGACAGGCAGCACGAACAGCGACGGCGGCCGCACCAAGCGCCGCGGCTCCCAGAGCAACGCCGGCAACGACGCCGGCAGAAACACTCGGCTTGTTCATCTAGAGCTCCTTTCTGCAGATAAAGGCCATGGTCATAAAATCCAAGATGGCGATAGTACTCGCGTGTGCCAATCGCGCTAATCACGTTGATGTGCGTATAACCGGCATCCCGAGCTATATGGCACGCAATGCTCCACCAGCGACCGCCCCAGACCGTGATGCTGAGCCGCTCGCCCTGATCGCCCACACGTGCCGCCATACCATAGACGTGCACCTCGCGAATCATCGCTTCCTCCGGCACTCGGTCGGCAACTCATCCGCATGCGCGGCAACAAAAGCGCAATCGGGAAGCGACAGCCGCAAAAAGCCCGCAATCTTGCCCCTGCGGCGTCACCCACTGCAAAAAGCGCTCGTTCGTCACAGGCGACTCGTACGCCACATCCTCATCAAGAGATAGCTCATCCAAGTCGGTACCCGCCGTGCTGATCTCGCGATAGCGAATCTCGCGCACCGTCGCACCGTCACCCCGAGCAGCCAGGCGGTTCTCAACGAGCTGACGCAGGTTGGGCTTCTTGTTGCCCACCATAATGTCGTCGGAACTAAAAGTCGCGGATCATGCGACTGATACGGCAGAACGCCGGCGTCACCACGATGTCGTCGGCTAACACATCGAGCAGCTCTTCCTCGGTATAGGGACGCCACTCGCCGCGCTCATAGCAGCCCACCAGACGCGAGCCCCTCGATGAGCGCACACGGGTAGACCTTGACCTCGTCGGGCATAAAGGCCCCTCAGTCATAAAGTGCTCGTAGTCGCGCTTGTCCCCCCGGGTGTGGCGCCCAGCAAGTTGAGCATAAAATGCGCGTGGATCTTAAAGCCAAACAGACGTGCAAGCGAAAACGCCCGCTCGATCTGCGCCACCGAAATGCGACGCTCGTTGATATCGAGCAGGTGCTGGTCAAGGCTTTGATGCCCATCTGAATCTTGGTGCAGCCCGGGTGACGAATGAGCGTGAGCGCCTGTGGCGTCACGGCATCGGGGCGCGTCTCGATAACGAGCCCCACCACGCGATGCTTCGCCGTCTCGTTGATGCGCTGCTGACGTTCAAGCTCCTCCATCGTGGTCGTCTGCCACTCGGCGACAGCCTCGCCCCACGGCGTACCGGGACCGTACAGACGACGCACCGCGCGGTTATAGCCACCACGGCAGCATCCACACGCCCCCGCTCGTCGGCAACACCGCTCGCAAGCTCGGCCTCGTCGGTCGCAATACCGGCAGCCCGATAGCGCTCACGGCGTTCTGTTACCACCGGCGGCAAGGCATCGGCAGGAGCGTCATCGAGTAGACGCCCTGCCTCGGCACGGCTGATGCCCGGACGCGCCAACATGGGGTTGGCAGCCACGCCGGCGACGGCATCGTCATTGAGCGCACGGAAAAGCTCTGACATAAACCATGTCTGATAGCCTTCCGGATAGTCGCTCCAGGTGCCACCGAGCACAATGAGCTCTATCTTGTCGGTCGCATGCCCCATCTGCGAAAGCGCCGTCAAACGGCACTCACCTGCAGATACGGGTCAAAAGCAATTTTGCTCCGCACGGGCGCATGCCGGCTCGGCGTGCAGATAGCTCTTTGGGCATGCGCAGGTCGTTGGGGCAAAACAGGCAATCGCCCGAGCATGGCCAGGGCTTGGTGATGACGGTAATGGTCGCCACGCCCGAAGCCGTGCGGCGCGGCTTCATACGCAGCACCTGCAGCAGTTGACGCTCTAGCTCGGCGTCGACATTCCATGCCGTCCAACGAGCCGGCTCGCGCTTCACCCGCTGGGCTAAAACGGCAGCAGGCGACGCTTGGCCAAATCACGCTTATCGGCACCCTCACGGCGCGCCTCGGCATGTATCAATTTGACGAGTACCTTGTCGTCCACGGTCTCGCCACGGCGCAGGGCTTCGAGTATGTTCAAAATAATCTGTTCCATGTCCCCATTGTAAAGGCAAAAGGCGCCGAAGCCGACCACGGCCCCGGCGCCTTCATCAAACAGCGTGTCATATCTTCGCCTAGGCTTTCGTCTGCCTCACTACCCGAATCAAACGACATGTCGCCCGAACCGACCTCAAAACGATACGTAGCAGACTTATCGCCGCGTTATCGAATTCAAGATTCAAAATGGTCTCACCATCGTAGTCAAGCGGAAGGAAATCGCTCTCGAAGTCGCCACTGCCCAAGGTGAGGCTCGCCTTAAAGCCCGTCGAGTTCGGAACCGTCATCTCCACATCGCCCGAGCCCACACTCACGTCCATCGACTTCGCGGGGGCCTGGTAAAGCTCGAGCGTCACATCGCCCGGAACCGACCTCAGCGCTAAGCGCATCAGTCACGCTGCCCGTAAACTCTACATCTCCCGCACCCAGGAAAAGATCGAAACCATCACAGATGACACCGGCAATCTGCAGATCACCCGAGCCCACGTGCGCGTTGACTCCCCTTCAGATGTTGGCAACACGGCGCGGCAGCTCGACCGTAACTGAGCGATCGATTGCCTTACCGTCATCACTTCCAAACTGGGAACCTTGAGCGTCGAGTCCTCGACGGATGCGATGTTTTTGCGTCGCGGCCTTGAGGCATCCATACCTCGGCAACGCGACCCCCCCGCTCGATAACGCGAGCCTTGTTGCCATCAACAACCTTGACGTCCACCGAAGCCGCATTGATATCGAAATCGAGGTAGCGGAACTCATCGGCATCAAAAGTCGTGCTCGAAAGCTGCTGAGGCCGAGCGGAATAGTTACCGCTATTCAAGGAATCGTCCTCGTCAAACATATCGTCAAAATCAGACAAATGGCCAGATAGAATACCGGTCGTACGCACCATATCAGAATGAGCCAATAGCCGCGAAGTGCCAAAGACAAGCCGACGATGATAAGCACGAACGCTCCGATGCCAACGCCCAAGCGTACCTTGGATTCATGCGAAAGCTTCATCATTCACCACCCCTCTTTGGCAATCGGCTCAGCGGTGGTCGCGGTAGCCACGTCAGCATCAACCGAAGCGGAAACATTCTGAGCCCTAGTTGTCACCGACGCCGGGCCAACCTGAATATCCCCGCGCGCCCAATCGCCATCGAGCGCACGCGCCACCCAGTGATAGATGGGAATCGTAAAGAAGATCAGCGCGGCAAAGGGACCGGCACCAAACAGGAACATCAGCAAAAAGAACAGCAGCCAGCACACGGCCCAATACGGGAACGACTGGAACGGGCCCCCTTCACCGGAGTCGAGCCAACCGCGGTGCCACTCGTCGCCTGCGCCGTAGCGGCATTGGCGGCCTGCGCACTCCAGCTTGCCGCCTGCGCCGCCTTGGCCGCGGCATCACTTGCCTGCGTAGCTGCCTCCGTGGCGCGTGCCGCCGCCTCATGGGTGCGGGCGCGCTCTGCCGCCTCGGCCTCGCGCTGACGGGCGCGGTCCTCGTTCTCAAACTCGATATCGTCCTCGATCTCGTCGCTCGGATTGAGCAGCTCGTCCAGGCTCACGCCATAGAGTTTGGCGAGCGAGATTAGGTTCTCGGTATCGGGCGAGCTCTCCGCGCGTTCCCATTTACTGACCGCCTGGCGCGACAGCCCTAACTTTCGCGCCAGCCCTTCTTGGCTAAAACCCTTGCTGCGACGAAGGTCGGCGAGCCGCTGCGCAGTTTCTACATTCATGGTTCCTCCTATGTGATGCCAGCCGTACCGCCGGACCGTTTTTGTTCTTAAGGCGCCTTGCACAGTTAAAAATCTATCCGCCACCGCCAAAAGCATGCCACCTATTCTAGTAAGATTTTTTGACAACCGGCGGTTGCGGGTGCATATGAGCTGCGGAAATGTGTCCAAACAAAGCAATGACCCGTAGCTTGGTTGTCCCCGTTGCAGCGTTAACGGTAGTATGGTCGTACTGTTTATTCCGCACCGCCAACGGAGGGAGTTCCGCGCCGTGAACCGCGATTTCGCCTCATCGCTCATCCAGCTCAACAACACGTTCTATCGCGAGCACTCCGCCTCCTTCTCCGATACGCGCCAGGCCCCGTGGCCCGGCTGGGTGCGCACCATGGATATCGCGCTCGGGCAGCTCGACGTCGCCACGATCGAGCATCCCGTCCGCGTCTTCGATCTTGCCTGCGGCAATATGCGGTTCGAGAACTTTGCCGCCGGCGGCGCACTTGCCGCCAAGGGCGTCGACGGAGCAAACCCCTCGGCAGATGCCAGCTGTCCGTTTGAGTTCTATGGCGTCGACTCGTGCCAAGACCTGGCCATCGATGCACATGGCCACGCGCTGCGCATTCCCAACCTGCACTTCCAGGAGCTCGATGTGCTCGATGCCCTCATGAAGCTCAACCCCGCCGAGACGCCCGATGCGCTTTTCGATGCCCCGCTCGCCGACATCTCGGTCTGCTTTGGATTTATGCACCACGTACCGTCGTGCGAGTACCGCGTACGCGTGCTCGACGCCCTGGTGCGGCAGACGCGCCCAGGCGGCATCATCGCCATCAGCTTTTGGGAGTTTATGAACGACGAGCGCATGGCGCGCAAGGCTGTTCGCGCCGAGGCCCGCGCCGAGCTCACCCCGCCGTTTGAGGGTTACGATTCCACGCAGTTTGAAGCCGGTGACCACCTCATTGGCTGGCAAAACGACCGCCACGCCTACCGCTATTGCCATCACTTTGACGATCAGCAGATCACCGACCTGGTGCGCGGCGTGCGTACGTTCTACAAGAGCGGCGAGGTCCCCGTGCGCGAGCTTGAGCGCTTCCATGCCGACGGTCGTAGCGGCGATCTCAACCGCTATGTGATTCTCAAGCGCCTGTAGGCACCGACGACTCGCCGTCGAGCCGCACCGCGTCTTTCGGGCAAACTATGCCCACCCCTTTTTCAACCCATTGACGGAACGCGCAGCTATACGTTCCATACTTATGACCAAGGAGCCTCATGGGAGCCGTCCACGTTCGCACGCCTAAGAACTTTGTGCTCGAGGAGCGCCTGGAGCGCTACGCCGATGCGATTGAGACGAACCCCGAGGCCTATGTCGGAGATTGGCGCAAGGCCTGTGCGCCCGCAGGCAACAAGCCCTTCGAGCACCTTCACCTGGATCTTGGCTGTGGCAAGGGAACGTACCTTGTAGAGCGCGCGGCCCACGAGCCAAACACCCTCTTTATCGGTATGGACCAGGAGCCCATCTGTATCGCCTATGCCGCGCAGAAAATCTGCGAGCAGGAACTGTCCAACGCACTCGTCCTGCCCCGAGGCGCCGCATCGCTGCCGCAGCTGTTTGCCGCAGGCGAGCTCGATGCCATCACCATCAACTTTCCCACGCCGCAGCCCAAGGCCAAGTACGCCAAAAAACGACTCGTCCATGTCGACCATCTGATGCTCTATCGCCCGCTCTTTGCAGTTGGCGCCACCGTAACGCTGCGAACCGACAGCAAGCCATTGCGTGACTACGCCCTGGGGCAGTTTGCCGCGGCCGGTTACGACACGCTTTGGGTAAGTGACGACGTCCGCCGCGACCATCCCGAACATCCCGAGACCGAATATGAATGCCGCACGCGCGAGATGGGCGCCGCCGTCTATGGCATCTGCGCCACACCCGGCACGCAGCCCAGCGATGAACAGCTCGCGGCGGGCCGCGCGCAGGAGCAAAGCCTTGCGTGTTACCTGCCCGACAACCTCGATGAGCTCACCTATAACCTCTGGGCATGGAAGAAGCCGTCGAGAACTTTAGAAACCGTGCCCGCAAGGGCAAAGAAGCGTCTACCGCAAGAGTCCTAGGGGCTTCTGATGGTCGCGGGCGTTGGCAAACAAGCGCAAAATAGGGGCGCCCAGCGAACGGCCCTCAAATCCCAAGTGAGGACTATTTTGCACAGCTGCTAACAGCCCGCATAGCGAAACATAAAAAACCGCAGGTAAAACCTTTGCGCGCCATGTGCTCGCAATAAATCGCAAAAGTCTACCACTTAGCAAGACTACAATGTACCCGCCAAGAAACGCCCATTTCCTTCTGCATTTCGCGCTGTGCTAATCACCCCCACGTCGCCGCTACCATAATAGTTGGAAAAATCGCGAGAAAGCAACCACATGGCACAGACCACGACAGATACCGCCGCCGCCAGCACCGTTTCCTGCCGGGGCTGCCAGTTCATTCGGGCGGCACGGGAACCGGAGGCCGAGTTTGGCTGCTTCGGCGCGCTTCTCCCCCCACTCTGGTGGGAGCCTGAGGATGGCAGCGAGCCCGAGCCATGGCTCACGCCCGATCAGGCCTTCGAACGCTTCTTCTTTGAAATGGACGAGCGATCGCGGCATTGAACTGTGGGAACACCAAGAAGAGGCCCTCATGGACCGGGCTGCCGGCGATCACGTCATTTTAGGCATAATTGACCGGATCGGGTAAATCGTTGTCGCGCTGGGCATGCTCTTTTATGGGCATGGCGCAGGGCAAACGTTGCTATTACACGGCCCCCATCAAGGCCTTGGTCAGTGAAAAGTTTTTCGATCTGGTACAGGTGCTCGGCCGCGATAACGTCGGTATGATCACCGGCGATACGCATATCAACACCAAGGCGCCCGTCATCTGCTGCACGGCCGAAATCGCCAACGATGCACTGCGCGAAGGCGAGGACGCCGACGTGGGCTGCGTCGCCATGGACGAGTTCCACTACTTTGCCGACCCCGACCGCGGCTGGGCGCCCGGGTATGGTGCCGCTGCTCACCCTGCCCCACACGCAGTTTATGCTCATGAGCGCCACGCTCGGCGATGTCGGGTCGCCATCGCCGCCTCACTCGAGGAGCAACACCGGCGCTACCTGTGACTTGGTCGTCGATGCCCCACGCCCCGTGCCGCTGGAGCTACGACTACGTGACATCTTCGCCTGAGGGCACCGTCGAGCTCGCGATGCGTCGCGGCGAGGCCCCGCTCTATATCGTGCACTTTTAGCCGTGATGCCGCACTTGCGACGGCACATCGCTATCGCCAATTTTGGCATCGCCAGCAAGGGAGCAGCGCGAAGCCATCAAAGACGCGGCAAAGGGGACGACGGCCTTTGGCAAGATTCTCAAACGTCTGCTTGATGCGGCGTCGGCGTGCACCATGCTGGCATGTTGCCGCGCTATCGTCTGGTCGAGCGCTTGGCGCAGCAGGGCCTGCTGCCCGTCATCTGCGGTACCGATACGCTCGGCGTCGGCATCAACGTACCCATCCACACCGTGGTGCTCACCGCGCTCACCAAGTTCGACGGTACAAGATGCGTCGCCTGCGCGCCCGTGAAGTTCCATCAGATTGCCGGTCGCGCCGGTCGCTCGGGCTTCGATACCGAGGGGCATGGTCATCGCCGAGGCGCCGGAGCACGAGATCGAAAACGCCAAGCTCATGGCAAAAGCGGGCGACGACCCCAAAAACTCCGCAAGATTAAAAAAAAAAGGCCCCCGAGGGCTTTGTCTGGAACTTTGCGCAGACCTTTGAGCGCCTGATCGAGACGCAGCCCGAGACGCTCAAAGCCGCGCCCTGCGCATCACGCACTCCATGGTGATTAGCGTGGTCGAGCAGGGCGGCGATGCCGAACCGCGTACACGACCTCATCGAGACGAGCCTGCAAACTCCCGAGGAAAAGGCTAAGCTCGAGGTTCGCGCCGCCGAGGAAATCTTCGCCACGCTCATCGATTCCGGCGTCGTCGTTCGCACCGAGGTGCCGCCCGCACCCGACGCCCCGGCGACGCCGCGCCGGACATCGACTATGCGCTGACGGTCGACCTGCCCGAGGGACTTTGCGCTCGATCAGCCGCTCTCACCGTTCTTGCTGCCGCGTTGGAGCTGCTCGACCCGAAAGGTGAGACCTATGCCATGGATCTGATCTCGATGGTCGAGGCTACGCTCGAGATCCCAAAAGCAGGTATTGCGCGCACAGGGCGCGCCGCACGATCCGCGATGGCCGAGATGAAGGCTGACGGCGTCGACTATGAGGAGCGTCTGGAACGCATTCAGGACGTCACGTACGAAAAGCCGCTCGAGATTTGCTCGACGCCGCCTTTGACAAGTACTGCCGAGGAAGTGCCTTGGGCAAACGACTACCAGCTCTCTCCCAAGAGTGTCCTGCGCGATATGCTGGAAAGCGCGAGCGATTTTAAGGGTTACATTCAAAAGCTCGGCATCGCCCGCTCCGAGGGCATTTTACTGCGCTACCCGGCAGAGGCCTACCGTTCACTCGACCGTACCGTGCCCATCGAGAAAGCGCGACGAGCGCCTGCGCGACATTATCTCGTGGCTGGGCTTTGTGGTGCGCTCGGTGGACTCGAGCCTGGTGGACGAGTGGGGAAAACGCCGGCAACCCGGCAGCCCCTCGATGCTGCGCCGCCGCAGGGGCATCGACGAGGTCGTGGCGGACCGTCGCGGCTGCACGCTATTGGTGCGCAACGCGCTCTTCCGCCGCGTGACCCTTGCCGCCCGCGAGCATGTTCGCGACCTGGGCGAGCTCGACGACGACTGGGGCATGAGCGAGATCCGCTGGCAAAAAGCACTCGACGCTTACCACGAGCAGCACGAGGAAATCCTCACCGACGGAGATGCCCGCAGCGCCGCGATGTTTTCCATCGACGAGTCCGACGAGAAGACCGCGCACGTATGGCACGTGCGCACCAGATCTTTGCCGACGAGGATGGCGACCACGATTTTGGCATCATGGGCGATGTCGATCTGGACGCCACGCAAGACGGCGGCGAGGTCATCTTCAAAAAAAACTACCGCGTCGGCTTTATCGAGGACCTGCTCGAGGACTAGCCGGGCACAATGGAACAGAAACGAAGGGGGCCGCTGGCAATATAGCCAGCGGCCCCGCTTTTGCGCTATACGCTATGCCTTACTCGGCACCCTCGACCTCATACGAATCCGCCTCGGCTGGCTCATCGTTTGTCTCTGTCGCAGCCCCGCGCGCCTCGTCAAACGCGGCCTTCATGGTCTTGTTGCCCCACGTGAGCTTGCGAATGGTAAGATCGTCCGCCTTCTTGTTGGCTAGGCGCAGATTGTTCTCGGAGGACAGCAACGCCTCCTTGGTTTTTTCTGCAGGTGGCTAATCGTCTTGTCGATCTCATCGATCGCCGTTTGGAACTTGCGGCTCGCGATCTCGTAGTTGCGGCCGAAATCATTCTTGAACTTCTCCATCTTGGCTTCGAAGTTCGTAACGTCGATATTCTGCTGTTTGTACTCCGCCAGCTCCTGCTTATAGCGAAGCGAACCCATGGCGGCGTTGCGAAGAAGCGTGATCATGGGAATAAAGAACTGCGGGCGAATCACGTACATCTTCTCGTAGCGATAGCTCACGTCCACGATTCCCGCGTTGTAAAGCTCGCTCTCGGGCTCGAGCAGCGTGCAGAGCACCGCGTACTCACAGCCTTTCTGGCGACGATCGTGATCGAGTTTCTTAAAGAAGTCCTCGTTTTTTTATGCTTGGTCGCGGTCTCGTCGTTCTCGTTTTTCATCTCGAACATAATCGAAATGACCTCGTTACCGCTTGCGTCGCACTCGCGGAAGATAAAGTCGCCCTTGGTGCCCTCGGACGCATCGTTATCCTTCTCGAAGTACGCGTTAGGAAACGCCGTCATGCGCAGACGGTTAAACTCGGTCTCGCAGTGCTGCTCGAGCGACTCACCCACCATCTTGGTGGACAGGCGGACCTTCATGTCCTTAAGGCGCTCAATCTCTTCATCCTTGTAGCGAATCAGGTCATCGCTCGCACGCTTGGCCTGCGCAAGCTCGAGCTCGTGTGCCGCCTTGGCTTGCTCCTCGCGAGAATCGCGCACCGCCAGCTCGCTCGTCAGTTTGGCACGCGCGTCATCGCGCTCTCGCTCCGCCGCGGCAACCGCCTCCGACAGGTTCATTTTTGCCATCAGTTCCTGCTCGCGCAGCTGGGCACGCACCCTCGGCCTCTTGCTCGGACTGTGCCTTAGCGGCGGAAAACTTCTCTTGTACCGTCGCGCGATAGTCGTAAGCGCGCGCTCGGCCTCGCTGCGAGCGGCATCGAGCTCGCGCTGCGACTCTGCCCGCAGCGGCGGCAAGCGCCATCTCCTGGGCCTTGTCCGCCGCGGCAAGCAGCCTGCAGCTCTCGGCAATCTGGCATCACGTGCGGACTAAATCGTTTTGAAGCAGCGTTGCGCGCCGCCGACTCGGCAAGCTTTGCTTCGTCATCTTTGCGCCCCAAGCTGCGCACGCAAATTATCAATCTCACGCTGGAGTTCGGCATTCTCTTTTTTGAGCATTGGCTCGTGCCTCAACCGCCGCGCGCTGGCTTGCACTCTCGCGCTCTGCGGCAGCGCCCTCGAGCTTGGCGCGCAGCTCGGCAAGCTCAGCATCGCGCTTGGCAGCCTCTTGCGCCAGTTTCTGATCCGCAGTGTTCTTCTGCTCGACAAGCTGAGCGTCGCGCTGAGACTCTGCCTCCTGCAGGGCAGACGCCGAACGCGAACGCTCAAGCTCCAGCGCCTGCTCGCGCCCTCGCGTCGAGCCGCCGCTACGCTCATCAAGATCACGCGCGAGAACTCGGCATCGCGCACAGCGACGATATCGCATAGCCGGACGCATCGACCTTAAAAACTTCGCCGCAATGCGGGCGCTCCTGATCTCGTTCATAGCAGCTCCTCGATGGACGCAAATTTCAACCGCCCACTCTACCGCGCCGCGCGGACAAAAAAGCGCCGCTGCCGCCAGAATGGCAACGGCGCCAGAACCGCTTCAAAAGGTGCCTGTCCCCTTCGTGGCGGTTTCGAGCTACAGTCCAAAGAAAGTTCAGGATCTGGTCTCGGCTTACGGGCTTGTAGTCGTTGGCGTCGAGGCCCACATCGTAGCGATAAATGGGCGTTCGCGATCGCGGTTGCGTGCGTTGGTGCGGTCACCCTGCTGTGGATATGCCCATGCAGCATAATGGCGCCACGTGCCTTGCCGTTCCAGCTGAGCATGGGGTAGTGGCTCATAACCAGACGATGGCCCTTGGCATAGCCGGGAGCAATCTCGGTAATCGCGCACGTCTTCCCATATATGCGGCGCGTCCGGGATCTTCCCAGTCGCCGTCATGGTTGCCACGGATGAGCGTCACATTCTGGCATTCGATACGCTCGCGCAGGCGCACCGCCTCCGCCATGGGCAAACGATACGTAAAGTCACCCAAAATATAGAGGCGGTCATCCGCAGCCACACACTCATTGATGGCATCGATGACCTTGCGATTCATCTCCTCGACCGAGCCAAACGGCCGATCCATGTCGTGCAAGATATTCGTATCGCCAGGTGCAGGTCGGCGGTAAACCACATCATCGTCTCTGTCCTCATTTCGCAACGTGTTCAACTCGTGCTAAGTATACAGACACAGCGATGCGGCGGTTATCAAAGAGCCCGCCGAACAATCCGCGGCGGCGTTTGTCTTTCTTTTTCGACGCATCACTCTGGGCGTTCTTGCCCTGCCGCTTCTTACGATCCTGCTCCAACTCATCGTCATCGAGTAGCAGATCCCACTCAAACGGATCGTCTGTCAGATCGAACAGATCATCGTTATCAAACATGGCCGCCTCCCTTACCGATTAGCGAGCATCCACCACGTAGAGTCCAACGCGCACCTGATGCCACGGGCTGCGTTCGGGGGCAACCTGTTGCACGCGGGCCTCAAATACGTCCTCGTGGCCGTAATACATCATCAGGACAGTGGGCGGACCTCGTTTCCCGGAACGTAGCCAAGCTTGGTGTTGCCATAATAGATCGCAACTGCCTCAGGGTCATGGGGATTATCGCGCTCGGCACACAGCGTCAGCTTATCGCCCGCTTTTAAGATCGCCCAGGACACAAGGCGCCATCGGCATACTGAAATCCCGCAATGTGAAATGACAGAAGAACACGTGAAGGCTCGTACATGGCAACTCCTCTAACGGCCGGATAAACCGGTGTGTAACCTTATTGAGAAGTCTACGGTCCCGTGCGGACACAAATACATCCCTGTCTGCGTCCTTCAATCGTTTGCCTCAACGCTTGCGCGACAGAACGCTTGCAGATAAGATAGGAACACGGATGGCACCCGTTGCCGCGGGTCTTGCCAACTCCGATACACGTTTTCATCGTGAGAAGTGGCCGTCTTCGCTTACGCGGGGGCGGCTATTTCATTCGGCCGATAAACAGACCGAGTTCGATAGCCGCAATCAACAACGCCAATAACGAAATAACATCGCTTACGTTCACCAAATCCCTTTTTGGCCCATCCGTGCTCCATAACAGTAGTCTAACGCAAAATGCAGGTAATAGGAACACTTGTTCGTATTACCTGCGCCCTTTCTAATGCACAAACATGCGCACGAACTTTGAAGCTTCCAGCTTGCGTAAGGAGCATAGCGGAATGGCACGTCCAGCCACGTTGCCTTGTTCACGATGCTCTTCTTGTGGCTAAACGTATCGAAGCTCTCGTGTCCATGGTACCGCCCCATACCGCTCGCACCCATGCCGCCAAAGCCCATATGGCTCGTAGCCAAGTGCATGATCGTGTCGTTGACACAGCCGCCGCCAAAGGGCACGTAACGCACAAAGCGCTGCTGAACTGCGCGATCCTGGCTAAAGATATACAGAGCCAGCGGCGTCGGACGATCTGTAATAAACGTCTCGGCCTCGTCTAGGCTCTCAAACGTCAGCACCGGCAAAATGGGGCCGAAGATCTCCTCCTGCATCACGGCGTCATCGGGGGTCACGCCGTCCAAAAATCGTCGGCTCGATCTTGAGCGACGACTCGCGCGCCGTGCCTCCAAGCACAACCTTATCGGGGTCGATCAGCCCGCGTACGCGCGCAAAATGCTTGGCGTTGACGATATGCCCGTAATCCTCGTTATCGAGCGGATGCTCGCCAAACATACGACGAACCTCCTCCCTTGATGAGGCCCAGCAGCTCGTCGTGCACGCGCGTATCGACCAGCAGGTAGTCGGGCGCCACGCAGGTCTGCCCCACGTTGAGCCATTTACCAAAGGCGATACGCCGCGCCGCGACCTTCAGGTTTGCCGTCGCATCCACGATGCAGGGACTCTTTCCGCCCAGCTCAAGCGTCACGGGCGTAAGGTTTTTACTTGCACGCTCCATGACGAGCTTGCCGACCGGAACGCTACCGGTAAAGAAGATCTTGTCCCAGTGCTCATCGAGCAGCGCTTCGTTCTCGGCGCGCCCGCCCTCGACAACCGTCACCAGGCGCGAATCAAATGCCTCTTCACAGATTTGCTTTGAGCACCGCGCTCGATGCCGGAGCATATGCGCTCGGCTTGATGACCACGGTATTGCCCGCGGCAGAGGGCGCCGGCGAGTGGCTCGAGCGTCAGCAAAAAACGGGTAGTTCCACGGAGCCATGATGAGCGTGACGCCATAGGGCACGGCTCGCGTTTTGCACGCGTTTTCACGGCGTTGGCGAGGTCACACGGACGCAGGCGCGGACGACTCCATCGAGCCACATGCGCGATCTGATGTCGAATCTCGGAAAGCGACGTGCCGATCTCGCACATATATGCCTCGTCATGCGACTTTCCCAAATCGGTCTTGAGCGCATGGGCAATATCGGCCTCGTGCGCCCGTACCGCATCGCGTAAACTCACGAGCGCACGACGTCGAGCATCGACATCAAACGTGGCGTGCGTCTTAAAGTAAGGCGCGCTGATCGCCGACGATGCGCGCAATTTCCTCGGTGTTCATGGCACCCTCCAGTTCTCGTCCTCAAACATACCACCCGCGACGACCTCGTACATACGCTCGAGCTCCAAACGGTCCATCAAAAGTGGAACGGGGTATAGCGATTGGCCTCGGCATCGGCATGGGCCGCCATTTGCGGAATATCGGGCGGCGAATACCCCTGAGACATATTTGGGGATTCCTCAGGGCCTCGTTCATGCGGTCGACCCAATCGATAAAGGCCTCGGCCGCAAGACTGTCCTGCGCGGTAGCCGGCGCAATGCCCGCCATGCGAGCCAGATCGGCAAGCTTGGGGGGCGGCGGCGTACCATAGGCGCGAAGCATATGCGGCAGGATGATAGCGTTGGCCAAGCCGTGCGGAATCCCGTAACGCCCAAGGCTGTGTGCGATGGCGTGAACGTATCCAACATAGGAGCGGGTAAACGCAACGCCCCGCCTTATACGCCGCCGAAAGCATATTGCGACGCGCACGCATGTCGTCGCCATGCTCATAGGCCTCGAGCAAATTGTCGTGGATGAGCTGCACCGCCTGTCGCGCCATCTTACGCGTATAGGGCGTGGTGCTTCGCCCGATAAAGGCCTCGACGGCATGCGTCAGGGGGCGTCCATACCCGTCTGCCCCGTAATGGAGGCGGGCAGACCGCGCGTAAACTCGGGGTCGTGCACCGCAAAGCGCGGGATAAGCACAAAGTCGTTAATGGGATACTTGTAGTGCGTCTCGTCATCGGTAATTACCGCCGCAAGCGTGACTTCGCTTCCCGTACCGGCGGTAGTGGGAACGGCGATGAGCAGCGGCAGGCGACGATGAATCCGCAGCAGGCCGCGCATCTTGTTGATGGGCTTGTTTGGCTGCGCAATGCGCGCGCCCACGCCCTTGGCGCAGTCCATGGCCGAACCGCCACCAAAGCCGATAATGGCCCGGCAGGCTCTCTCGGGCGATACAGGGACGCCGCTTCCTCCCGTTTGAAACCGTGGGGTTTGCACGCGTTTCGGCATAGACCGTAACGCCAATCCCCTTCGGATGCGAGCGCCGCCTCGAGCGGTGCCGTGAGCCCCAGACGGCAATGCCGGGATCCGTCACGATAAGGACCTTCTGGATCGAGCGCTTTTTGAAGCACCGCGGGCACATCCTCGGCATGCTCCAAAAATGCGCGGCTCGGTATAGGGCAGGATCGGCAATGCAATGCGAAAAAACCGTTCGATATGTTCGGCACCGCACGACGGGCTAGATGCATAAAGGAAACTCCTTCATTTGTTGATAGGTCAACATTTGCTCGCCCGATTGTACTTAGCAAAGATCGCAGACGGCCTCCCAATCGTTAATCAATCAACATCTTCATATCTCGAAATTGTTTTATTAAAAATCATTCCTAATAGGCTTCACATTTGGTTGCATTTATGGATAATAGAACTCGTCAAGACGCACGTCCGGAGAGGGCCCTTACGGGACCGGACGAGCGCACAATCGCCATCGATCGAAAGCGATCGAATCATGAAGTTTGTTTTGCCCCGTTTGCGGTTATGTGGAAGAGTTCGACGGCGACCAGCTGCCCGAGGACTTCAAGTGCCCGCAGTGCGGCGTTCCGGTTCTCGCTTCCCGAAGCAGGAGGAGGGTCAGCTCGAGTGGGCTGCCGAGCACGTCGTGGGCGTCGCCAAGATGGAGGGCGTCTCCCGAGGACATCGTTGCCGACCTGCGCGCCAACTTTTGAGGGCGAGTGCCCGAGGTCGGTATGTACCGCCATGGCTCGCGTCGCCCATCGCGAGGTTATCCCGGAGATCGGCCTGTACTGGGAGAAGGCTGCCCACGAAGAGGCCGAGCATGCGGCGAAGTTCGCCGAGCTCTGGGCGAGGTCGTGACCGACTCCACCAAGAAGAACCTTGAAATGCGCGTTGAGGCCGAGAATGGCGCCACCGCCGGCAAGACCGATCTTGCTAAGCGCGCCAAGGCCGCTGGCCTCGATGCCATCCATGACACCGTGCACGAGATGGCTCGTGACGAGGCCCGCCACGGCAAGGCTTTTTGCCGGCCTGCTTAAGCGCTACTTTGGCTAAGCCAACCGCTTGAGACATAACCTCTAGCTCGATGAGGCCCGGACCGCATGGTTCGGGCCTTTTCGGGCTTTTGCAGCCGTTCTTGAAGAACGATGAGCGACTGAGGGCTCAGGTCGTCGTATTGAATGAGGACGCGAGATGGAGCGTTCTTAGTCGATGCCCGATCACCCGTCCACAGGCAATCGGCGATATTGACATAGGAAATACGAGCGTCAGCGAGAGCCTTCGCGAAACCCCCCCGCCTTGTCCTCGGCGGGACAACGGCACAGTAAAGGGCCCGCGTCTGCATGCTCAATCGAGACCTCTCCTGCCGGAAATACCTTCCGCACAAAGCGCCATCAGGCCATCACGCGCCTCGCGAGCACGAACGCGCACGCGGTTCACATGTCGCTCATCACCCGATTCCAGTAAACGCGCCAAAGCAAAACGGTCAACAGAGCTCACCGACGAGGCGTAAAAACCAAGGTTGCGCCTAAACCGCTCCATTAGCTCATCGGGCAACACCATGTACGCTAGACGCAAGCGCCGATGACAGGCTCTTCGAAAACGTGTTGGTGTAAATAACCGACTGGGCGGCATCGATCGATGCGAGCGCAGGAATCGGCTTGCCGGCAAGGCGAAACTCACAATCAAAGTCATCTTCGATGAGATATCGACTCTGGTCGCTCGGCGGCCCAGCTCAAGCGCATAGCGACGCGCAATGCTCGTCACAAGGCCGGTCGGATACTGATGGGACGGCATCAGATGAAGGACATCGGTCCCGCTTTTCTGCAGAGCGCTCAAGTCCACGCCCTCATCATCCAACGGGATATGTCGAACTTTGGCAGCCCATAGCCTGATAGATGCGCGTCAGGCGCGAATAGCCCGGGTCCTCAACGGCATACACCTTGTCAGCGCCAAGCAGCTGAACCAACATAGCATCGAGCAACTGGGCGCCTGCACCGATAACGATGTTGTCGGGGTCGACATTCATACCCCCTTGTCCCGCGCAGATGGTGAGCAATTGCGCGTCGCAGCCGAGCGGTGCCCTGCGCCGGTGCGGGCGAAAAAGATTTCGCGCTCATCTTCGGATGCCAGCGTCGCCCGCAGTGCGCTTTGCCAAAGCCGCGCCGCCTCCAAAGCGGAAGGAGAGAGTGCATCGAACAGCTCGACCTGTCCGTTGGCATCATGCGCGCTAGGACCCACAGAGACGGCATCTCGGTCGATGTTCCCCGTAGCCAAAGGCAAAACCGGTGCATCAGGAAGCTCGCAAGCGTAGTAGCCACGGCGGCTTTGAGCAAATATAACCCTCGGCAAGTAACTGGCTATATGCATTCTCGATAGTAATGACACTGATTCCCAGATGACTGGCAAAGGCGCGCTTAGACGGCAGATGCTCCCCCGCCGCAATACGGCCAGCAACAATATCATCGCGAATTTGCTGGTAAACATACTCATAAAGCGATGCCTCGCCACGTTTTTCCAAATTGTAGTCAAGCATGAGTTTGCCACCTGACCTTATCGAGCTGTTCAACCTGGTATTAGGCTGACATTATTATTATCTCGAAAACTGAGTATTTTGCCATACCCAGCTCCCCGATAGGATGTTCCGTTAAGCAATGCACATGCCAACCAAGGGAGCAACCATGGCAGAACAGACCAGCAAGGCCGATCGCGTCAAACTCAATCGCGAGCTCGCGCAGATGCTCAAGGGCGGCGTCATCATGGACGTCACCACGCCCGAGCAGGCACGCATCGCCGAGGAGGCAGGCGCCTGCGCCGTCATGGCCCTCGAGCGCATCCCGGCGGATATCCGTGCTGCCGGCGGCGTCTCCCGTATGAGCGACCCCAGGATGATCAAAAGGGCATCCGAGGAGGCCGTCTCCATCCCCGTCATGGCCAAGTGCCGCATCGGCCACATTGTCGAGGCGCAGGTCCTGCAGGCCATCGAGATCGACTACATCGACGAGTCCGAGGTTCTCTCCCCTGCCGATGACGTCTATCACATCGACAAGACCCAGTTTGACGTCCCGTTTGTCTGCGGCGCCCGCGATCTGGGCGAGGCGCTGCGCCGCGTTGCCGAGGGCGCCACGATGATTCGTACCAAGGGGGGTGAGCCGGGTACGAGGCGACGTCGTCCAGGCCGTACGCCACATGCGTAAGATCCAAAAGCAGATCCGCGACGTTGTTGCCCTGCGCAATGATGAGCTCTTTGAGGCAGCCAAGCAACTGCAGGTTCCGGTCGAGCTGGTGCGCGAGGTCCATGCCACGGGCAAGCTTCCCGTGGTGAACTTTGCCGCCGGCGGCGTAGCGACCCCCGCCGACGCCGCGCTGATGATGCAGCTGGGCGCCGAGGGTGTCTTTGTCGGCTCGGGCATCTTTAAGAGTGGCGACCCCGCCAAGCGCGCCGCCGCCATCGTTAAGGCTGTGGCAAACTTCACCGACGCCAAGCTCATTGCCGAGCTTTCGGAGGACCTGGGCGAGGCCATGGTCGGCATCAACGCCGACGAGATCGAAATCATCATGGAGGAGCGCGGGCGCTAGTCCAGCAGAAAGGGTCGCATATGAGCGATTATGTAGACCAGACGGTCGCCGTGCTGGCGGTCCAAGGCGCATTTGCCGAGCACGAGGCAAGACTATCCGAGCTGGGCGTACACTGTATTGAGCTGAGGCAGGCGGCCGATTTGAAGCAGGACTTTGACCGTCTGGTACTTCCCGGCGGCGAGTCTACCGTTCAAGGAAAGCTGCTTGATGAGTTGGGCATGCTCGAGGAGCTTCGCGCCCGCATTGTTGAAGGCATGCCCGTCCTGGGCACCTGCGCCGGCCTGATTCTACTGGCTCACGACCTTGCCGCCCATGACGATAAGGGCACGCCGCGCCTGGCAACCATGGATGTACTTGTCGAGCGCAATGCCTACGGCAGACAGCTCGGCAGTTTTCGCACCAAGGGGCAGGTAGCTGGCATCGACGGTGAAGTGCCGCTGACGTTTATCCGCGCGCCCCGCATCGTCGAGGTCCACGGCGACGCAAAGGCCTTAGCGAAAGTCGACGGCCGTATCGTCGCCGCGCGCCAGGGCAACCAGCTCGGCGTAACCTTCCACCCCGAACTCGATGAAGACACCCGCCTCCACGAACTGTTCCTACAAATGTAGGCATCGAAATCAACAAACGAAACGAGAGTGGATAATCTCCCACTTTGAGCTTGGATGCAGGCTCAAACCGGGAGATCATCCACTCTTGTTCTATGTAGTCGTTTAAGAACGTCCCCAATGACTACAAGGAGTGTCCCAAGCTGCCGGCAGAGACGATATGAGCAGGACATAAAAACATTGAGAGCCCCTGCCGCATGAAAGACCGCGGATTAGGCCGACAATGGTGAGTGTCTAATCCAACCGTGGCGGCCACGCCGCATTCATGGAAGGGGCTCCCATGCTCGATACTACCACCTTCGTCGGCCTCGACGTCCACGCCCGCTCGATAAAGGCCGTCTCCCTCGACGTCATGACCGGGGAGGTACGTGCCGCGACCTTCGGCTACGACGCCGGCGCCGTCGCGGAGTGGGTCCGTTCCGTGGACCCCAGGGCCGGTGCGTGTACGAGTCCGGGGTCACGGGCTTCGACCTGCAGAAGAGGCTTTCCGGCTGGGGGTCGACTGCGTGGTCGGCGCCGTCTCGAAGATGATCAAGCCCAGCGCCGACAGGCGCAGGAAGAGCGACCGCAACGACGCCGAGTTCCTCGCCCGCATGCTGTCGGTCGGCAACGTCGTCGAGGTCTGGGTCCCCGACGACGAGTGCGAGGCCGCCCGCGACCTGACCGGGGCGCTCGAGGACGCGAGGGACGACCTCTCGCGCTCGAAGCAGCGGCTCTCAAGTTCCTGCTCAGGCACGGGCTCGTCTTCGACGAGAGGACGCCCACCGGCCGCAGGAAGGGCAACTGGACCCGGCGCACTGGTCCTGGATCGAGTCGATAAGGTTCGCGGAGAGGGGCCGACAACGACGTGCTCGCCTACCACGTCGACGCGGTCAGGCGGGCGGCGGAGGGAGAAGGCGAGCTCGAGGGGCTCGTCGAGGCCGAGGCCCGCAAGCCCGGTGGAGGAAGAGGGTCGACTCCCTCCGCTGCCTCAGGGCGTAGACACCGCGTCCGCCGCCGACCTCGTGTTCGAGGCCGGCGAGTTCTCGAGGTTCAGGAATGCCCGCTCGTTCGCGGCGTGGGTCGGCCTGACGCCCTCCGAGCACTCCAGCGGGGAGAGCGACCGCAGGGGCGCGATCACCAAGGCTGGCAACAAGCACCTGAGGAAGACGCTGGTCGAGGCCGCGTGGCACTACCTGACGTGCTCGGGGCGGCCGAAGGACCTCGCCAAGGCCGAGCCCCGGACCGGGGCGCCCGGAGGCATGCCGCCAAGGGGCGTGCGGAGGCTGGCCGAGAGGCGGGAGGCGCTGCTCGCGCGCGGGGTCCACGGCAACAAGGCGAACGTCGCCACGGCGCGCGAGCTCGCCTGCTGGTGGGCGGTCGGCCTCATAGCCGAGGAGGCGTGGGGGGCGGTCCCCCCGCACATAAGCCGATCACCCGGAAGCGGTTCGATCCGAAGCCGTTGAGGCGAACCCCAGGTTTTCTGCGAGCGCCCAGGGCGCCACACGCGTGCACAGACTGTCGGTTCGACGTAGAAGCCTCAGCCGTAGCAACGGATTGCCCAGCGAGAGATCGCCGCGGGCGGATATTAAACTGCAAAGACGAGCGTCGGTAAGACACGCCGAGGTCGCCGCGGACGGGCTGATATAGGGAGAGGGCCTGACCCCATATCGTTGGGGGCCAGGCCCGATTTTGCCTCTTGACAATGTCCTGCTCATATTAAAAGGAACGTCCCTAACTGCCGCATCCGGAGCAAGACAACGCCGCAGGCAGAGGACGGACAGCGAGCGGGTCGCATTTGAGGCAAGGTGACGTGAAACGAAAGGGCGCTGACCTTCTGGTCGCGCCCTTGAAGTTGAACGTCAGATTGTCCAAATGCGGCCGCGCGTCGGCCGTTACGGCGTTTGGTAAAACGCCGTAACTAAAAACGGTTTTACCGCGGAAGCCGCCGCCGTTGCGGCCACCACGGTCGCCACCACGACCACCGCGGTCGTTACCACGGTTACCGCCGAAGCCACCACGGTTGCCGCCGCGATCGCCATAGCCACCACGGTTGCCGCCAAAGCCGCCGCGACCGCCACGGTCGCCGCCACGGCCACCAAAGCCGCCACGGCCGCCGCGATCGCCACCGCGACCGCCACGGTCGTCACGGCCGCCGCGAGGACCGCGGTCCTCGTCCAGGCCCATGGCGACGAGCGGAGCGATAACCTTATCGAGAGCGGCCATCAGCTCGGTGGCCTCCTCGTAAGAAAGCTCGGGCAGGAGCTTCTCCTTCTTGTTGGCAAGCTCGACCAGGCCCTCAGCGGCATCCTCGGCGGCGAAGACGACGATCTTGCGCATATCGCCCTCGGCATCGTCGATGCGACCGACCAGGTCGGCAGCCTCGGCCTCGGCCATCAGGCCATCGAGCTCACGAAGGCGCATGCCCAGCAGGTCGGACATTTCCTTCTGCTCCATCTTGGGCTTGAGGTCAAGGAGCTTAATGGCGCGCTCGATGTTTGCCATGCGCTCGGCCTTGGCCTCCTCCTCCTTGGAAATAGCAAAGCGACGGCTGCGCAGCAGGCGGGCGGCCTTCTGCATCTTGTCCATCAGCTCTTCGTCATCGTAATCAACGGCGGCCTCGACAACCTCGGCCTCCCCCTCGGCGGAAACCTCGTCAGCAGCCTCAACCTCGGCAGCTTCGGTCTCCACGGTCTCGACTGCCTCGACCTCGGCAGCCATGGTCTCGTTCTCGGTCTCGTTCATGATCTCTTCGTTCTCGGACATGAGACTCCTTCTTGGCCCTCTCGGGCATCATCGCCCCATTCGCGGGGCCCGTCGCGCACTCTTTGCGCTTTAAACATTCATGCCTCTCGGCAAAACGTCCATTAGTTTATGGTGTCGCCATCCAATCTAGCTGCAGAATCTATGTGCACACATTAATGCGACATGTGCGACTCGCGACAAGCGTACACCAGCGACGTCGCGAACCCGACCACGGCAATTACAGCCGCCACACGCACGGCAGCTGCAAATCCAATCGCCTGGGCAACGTCGGTCGCAGCGCCAGCCGCGCCGGCAGTCGCCGCAGAACTCGAGAGTAGGCCGATAAACAGCGACGGGCCAAACGATGCGGCAATCATGTTCCACGTGTTGAGCAATGCCGTTCCGTGGGGATGCTCAGCGGCAGGCAGCGTCTCCAAGCCGGCCGTTTGCGAGGGGCTCAGAACCAGGCCGACTCCGGCATACACAACAACGGTCAGCGCCACGACGACGCCGATGTTCATGCTTGCCGCCGTCATCGAGATGGCAGTCTGTCCCACGGCAATTAGGGCAAAGCCGACCGGCAGCAGCGACCATGCGCCACGGGCGTCCATCACGCGTCCGCCCACAATCGAGGTCACGGCGTTGCAGGCAATCGCTGGCAAAATGAGCAAGCCCGCAACAAGTGCGGTCATGCCGTATGCGCCCTCAAAATAGAGCGGCAACAAAACGCTCATCGAGAACGTCGTCATCATCGACACCACCACAAGCAAGCACGCAGGCCAAAACGAACGCTCGCCATGGGACGCACGTTAAGCACCGGATGCTCGAGCTTGAGCTGGCGGGCCGCAAACAGGCCGAGCAGCACAATGGCGGCGAAGAGCGTCGCGATGCCGGCAATCAGATTGGTCGAGAACTCGCCTACGGAATACACAAATGCCGTAATACCGGCGGCGAGCAAAATAACCGACAGAATATCAAGCGTAGTGTTCGAACGCTCTCCGACATTCCTGAACAAGCTTTACGCCCACCGCAGCGACCACAATGCCGCCCACCAGCGGCACTACGAACACCGCCCTCCAGCCAAACAACGTGCACATAAGACCGCTAATCACGGGTCCAAACGCCGGCCCCAGCGTAATGCAGGCACCGCCCAGGCTCAGATACAGACCGAGCTTCTCGCGCGGGGCGCAAGACAGCACCACGTTCATCATGAGCGGGAACAAGATGCCCGATCCCGCAGCCTGCAAAATACGACTTGGCAGCAAAACGCTAAACGACGGAGCGATCAGACACAGGGCTTCGCCGGCGACCATACATCCGCATGCGAAAAACAACAGCTTGCGCGTCGAGAAACGGCCGGACAGGAAGGCCATGATGGCCGTAAAGATCGACGTCACGATCATGTAGCCCGAGACGAGCCACTGCGCCGTGGTGGCACTCACCGAAAAAGGCTGCCATAATGTCGTGCAACGCCACGTTAATGATGTTCTCGTTAAACGCGGCAACAAAGGCTGCAATATACATTACGACGAGAATCGCCGAGGCTGTCGACGGTGATTGAGTTTGCTTTTTGGGATTTGCTCCCCATGCATTTCCTTCCTCTTGGAACGACAGTCGCATCGCCCCAGAGGAACAGTCCGGGCGAAAATGAGCCCTAGACTTACGCCAGACGCCGTACACGACGAATCTGGCAACATGGTCCAACGTCGAAAGATTGTAACGCGAACGCGCAGCTTTCCTTCCGCGCTATTATTAAAAGTCCACGAAAGCATAAGACATGAGGAGCCCGCCATGATTAAGCCCATCATGAAATCCGAGTTCTTTTTGCGCCTGCCTTCCGAAGACGCGGGGCCCGACGATGCCGCGACCGGGCAGGACCTCCTGGATACACTCCACGAGCATGAGCGCGAGTGCGTGGGCCTCGCCGCCAACATGATCGGCGTGCGCAAACGCATCATCTGCGTAAAAGACGGCAACAGGGCGCTCCTGATGTACAACCCTCAACATTCTTGAGCAGGTCAACGCCTATCAGACGAGCGAAGGATGTCTCTCGCTGATCGGCGAGCGTCCCTGTACCCGCTATCGCCGCATTAAGGTTGAGTATTTGGACGAGAACTTCGTCCACCGCATCAAAAACTTCTCGGGCTACACCGCCGAGATCATCCAACACGAAATCGACCACTGCGACGGGATCGTTATATAGTTCCGCCGATTCAAGAAAGCTCCCCGCAGCAAAACAACTGCAGGGAGCTTTTCATAGTGCGGAGCTTCTATCCCACTAGCTCTGGCGGTAATGATCAAAGAAGTCGGCGAGGTCTTCGAGGGACTCTTTGAGTACTTCCATGCGCGGCAGGTACACGATACGGAAGTGGTCGGGCTCAGCCCAGTTAGAAGCCGCCGCCGCGCGTGATCAGGATCTTCTTCTCGTGCAGCAGGTCAAGGGCGAACTGCTCGTCATCGGTGATGTTGAACTTCTTCACATCCATCTTGGGGAAGATGTAGAACGCCGCGCGCGGCTTAACCACCGAGATGCCGTCAATCTTGTTGAGCGCCTCATACACAAAGTTGCGCTGCTCGTAGACACGGCCGCCAGGACGGATGTAGTCGTTAACCGACTGATGGCCGCCGAGCGCCGTCTGAACGATCGACTGAGCCGGCACGTTGGAGCACAGGCGCATGTTGGAGAGCATGTTGACGCCCATGATGAAGTCGCTCATGCAGCGCTGGTTGCCCGAAAGCACCATCCAGCCAATACGATAGCCCGCAATCATGTGCGACTTGGAAAGGCCGCTAAAGGTGACGCAGGGCAGATCGGGAGCGAGCGAGGCAATCGAGACGTGCTCGTAGCCGTCCATGCACAGACGGTCGTAGATCTCATCGGCAAAGATCATGAGCTGGTGCTTGCGCGCAATCTCGACGATGCCCTCGAGCACCTCGCGCGGATAGACGGAACCCGTGGGGTTGTTGGGGTTGATGATGACGAGAGCCTTTGGTCGCGCTCGTGCGATCTCTGGACTCCATATCCTCCAGGTCGGGATACCAATCCGCCTGTTCATCGCACAGATAGTGCACGGGATGACCGCCGGCAAGGGTTGCGCACGCCGTCCAGAGCGGATAGTCGGGGCTAGGGATCAGAATCTCGTCGCCATTGTCGAGTAGCGCGTTCATCGAAAGCTGAATGAGCTCGGACACGCCGTTGCCCGTGTAGATATGCTCCATCTGAACGTTGGGCAGGCCCTTGATCTGCGAATACTGCATGATCGCCTTGCGCGCGGAGAACAAGCCGCGCGAGTTGGAATAGCCTTCGCAGTCGGGCAGCTGCTGGCGCATGTCCTTGATGACCTCGTCGGGCGTGCGGAAACCGAAGGGCGCCGGGTTGCCAATATTGAGCTTGAGGATGCGCTCGCCCTCGTCCTCCATACGGGCAGCCTCGTCGACGACGGGACCGCGCACGTCATACAGGACGTTATCGAGCTTGGTGGATTTAGAAAAAGTACGCATGGTGGCCTCCTTGCAATTTGAGCTGAGGGATGGGGTTCGGGTTTGGAAACGTTACGGGGCGATGATGCCTCGCCTTGATCGGCGTCACCGGCAAGCAGCCAGGTAACATCGACCTCCAAAATACGGGCGAGCAGCTCAGCCACATCGCGCCGCGGGATCGTCTTGCCGCTCACATATTGGCTCATCTGACTCTTGCCGAGTTTTTTGCCGAGCATCTCCGATGCGCGGATTACGTCCGACTGGCGAACGTCGCGATCGGACATAGTCTGTCGCAGGCGATCGCTAAACGTCTCTTGGGCCACTAGAACCTCCTTGCTGGCAAAGTTCAATTTATAGAATACGAATTGAACCAAGGTTCAATTTAGCAAGCAGTATAACGCGGCGCTTCATTCGAAAGTTCAATTTCATAAGAAAATGTACCAGACTCCGAGATTTGCCCAAAGCGAACAATGACGTGCACGCGTTTAGAGGTATTCGAGAAAACGGGCAGCGGCAAGCGAAACGTCAGCCGTGCGATATATCGCATTGATCTGCCGATGAGGATGTCCCTCGAGCGGACGCACGGCAACATCGAACTGACAGCGGCGCAAGATGAGCGCGGGAAGAATGCTCACGCCCAGGCCGTCCTCGACCATGGCCATAATCGCATAGTCATCCCAGGTTGACAGCTTAGAGCGCACTGCCAGGCCCGCGCGGCGAAACAGCGGCGTTATTTCGTCGTCGCTACCGCGTTCCAGCAGAATAAACTGCTCGTTGGCTAAATCGGCAAGGGAAACGACCTCCGCCGTGGCAAGCAAGGAGTCTGCTGGCACCACGGCCATCAGCTCGTCTTGCACCAACGGCCGCGACGCCATGCCGGCACCGCGCGGCTCGCGCGGAATAAAGCCCAGGTCACAGCGGCCTTCCGCCACCCATTGCTCAATCTCTGAGTAATCGCCCATCAGCAGCTCGTAATCGACGTCCGGATGATCGGCGCGAAAGCGCGCAATCACCGGCGGCAGCACGTGGGTCGCCACACTCGAAAACGTACCGATGCAGATCTTGCCGCGCATGAGCCCTCGCATCTCGTCCACGCGTCGCTGCAGACGGCCAAACTCTTCGCATAACGCCTCGACTGCCGGCATGACCTGCCGCCCGTCGGCAGAAAGCACTACGCCCTCGCGACTGCGGTCGAGCACCTTAAAGCCCCAATCGCCTCAAGATCGGCCACCATGCGGCTCACGCCCGACTGCGAATAGCTCAGCCGCTCGGCGGCGCGCGTAAAACTGCCGGCGCGCACGGTCTCGAGCAGCACCTGCATCTTTTGGATATTGGTCTCCACGGCACGCTTCCACCTTTGCATGAGTTTTTGTCATGTTTGCCATGCATTATATTCGCTTTTCTTCTAAAGCCAGTTCACCCATAGTGAACATGCTCGGATATAGAAGGGATGTCAGCGCATGAACAACGGACTGTTTACGTACTTAGCAGCATTGCTATTGTTTGGCTCCAACGGCATCATCGCCGCTGCCATCGCACTGCCGAGCTCCGATATCGTGCTACTGCGCACTTTTCTGGGAGCACTCTCGCTTATAACCATCCTCGCCACTACCCAACACCATAAGTTGCAGGCGCCATCTCGCCCCCGCGAAGCCGCAGCCCTCCTCCTCTCGGGAGCCGCACTGGGCGCCAGCTGGATTTTTCTGTTCCGCGCCTACCAGACGATCGGCGTCGGCGTATCCTCGCTGCTGTACTACTGCGGCCCCATCATTGTCATGGCGCTCTCCCCGCTCATCTTTGGCGAAAAACTGACCGGCGGCAAAATCACCGGCTTCATAGCCGTCGCCTGCGGCGCTTTTCTCATTGCAGCGCAAGGTCTAGGCGGCAATATGCCCATTGCGGGCATCGTCTGCGGCATCGCCTCGGCATTTTGCTATGCGCTGATGGTCATCGCTAGCAAGGGTGCGCCGCACATCGAGGGCCTCGAGAGCTCCACGCTCCAGGTGAGCGCCGCCTTTGTGACCGCGCTGGTCCTCACGCTCATCACGCAGGGCGCTCCCTCGTTCCTCTCCCCCAGCATTGCCGCCGGCATCGATTGGCGCGCCGTTGCCATGCTCGGCATTGTCAACACCGGACTCGGTTGTCTGCTCTACTTTAGCGCCGTCGCCAAGCTGCCCGTCCAGACCGTCGCCGTCGTCGGCTACCTCGAGCCGCTTTCGGCGGTCGTGTTCTCGGCCGTCCTTTTGGGTGAAGCCATAACACCGGTCCGCCTGCTGGGCGCCGCGCTTATCATCGGCGGCGCGATCTTTTGCGAACTCGCCGGCAAACGCGCAAGCGCCAAGGCTGGCATCGCCCAGACAGCACGTGCTTAAAAGCCCCTGCTTTGAATGCTACCTGCATAGATAAATAATCCCCAGCTGAGGATTATTGTCTAAAAAATAACCCGATGTGCCAAACTGCTCTTGTATGTATAAAGACGGCATAAAGATTATCTGTCCTAGACAGATAACCGGATGTCTAAGGGAGTCCACGTGGCACACAACAAACTGGAGGCAAACCTCCAAGATCGGCATGTGCAGGGCGGGCACGGAGCCATTCCCCTCTCCGCTGGCATGCTGCTCGTAACGCTCGGCGTCGTCTATGGCGACATTGGCACGAGCCCCATGTACACCATGAAATCAATCGTTGCCAACAACGGCGGCATCGGTACCGTCAGCGAGGACATGATCCTGGGCGCGCTTTCGCTCGTCATCTGGACCATGACACTCGTGACCACGGTCAAGTACGTGGTAATCGCCATGAAGGCCGACAACCACAACGAAGGCGGCATCTTCGCCCTGTTCAGTCTCGTGCGCAAGGTGGCGCCATGGCTGATTCTCCCCGCCATGATCGGCGGCGCGGCACTGCTCGCCGACGGCATCCTCACCCCCCGCGGTCACGGTCACCACGGCCATCGAGGGTCTGCGCACCATCGAATGGGGCCATGCGCTGCTGGGCGACGGCCAGACCAACGTTATCATCATCACCATCATCATTATCTGCGGCCTGTTTGCCATGCAGCGCGCCGGCACCTCGTCGATCGGCAAGCTCTTCGGCCCGCTCATGACGCTGTGGTTCCTGTTCTTGGCAGGCGCCGGCCTGTTCAACATGCTCGGCAACCTGTCCATCTTGCGCGCGCTCAACCCCATCCACGGCATCATGTTCCTGTTCTCGCCCATCAACCATTCGGGCATCATGGTGCTTGGCTTTTTGTCTTCCTGTCGACGACCGGCGCCGAGGCGCTCTATTCGGACATGGGTCACGTGGGCAAGGCTAATATTTACGCATCCTGGCCATTCGTAAAAAGGCGGCCCTCATCCTTAACTATCTGGGCAGGGAGCTTGGCTGCTCGCCAACAACTCCAATCCCCAGATGCTCGCAATGGATATCGTCAACCCGTTCTATATGATGCTTCCCGAGCCCCTGCGCCCCTTTGCCATCGTGCTTTCGGCCGTGGCGGCCATCATCGCCTCACAGGCTCTCATTACCGGCTCGTTCTCGTTGGTTTCGGAGGCAACGCGCCTCAACCTTATGCCGCACCTGCGCATCCACTACCCCAGCGACACCAAGGGTCAGCTCTATATTCCGCTCGTCAACAACATCATGTGGGTCGGCTGCATCTTCATCGTGCTGCTGTTCCAGAACTCCGAGCGCATGGAGAGTGCCTATGGCCTCGCCATCACCGTGACCATGCTCATGACCACGACGCTTTTGACGAGCTATATCGCCGGCATCCTCAAGCACAAGCTGGGCGCCTGCATCTTTGCCCTGCTCTTTGGTGCCATTGAGCTGTGCTTCTTCGCTTCGTGCCTCACCATGTTCTTTGACGGCGGCTACGTCATGATCTTCCGGCCGCACTGCTGTTCGGCCTTATGTACGTGTGGCGTCGCGGCACCGCCATCGAGCGCACGCAGACGATCCTGCTGCCCGTCTCCAAGTACATCGACCAGCTCAATCGCCTGCGCAATGACGAGACCTACCCCGTGCTCGCCGACAATCTGGTGTTCCCTCACCAACAGCCCCGATCCGCTCACACTCGACCGCGACGTGCTCTATTCCATCTTGGAAAAGCATCCCAAGCGCGCCAAGGCATACTGGTTCATCAACGTTCACGTTACCGATGAGCCCTATACGCACGAGTATTCCGTCGAGACCTTTGGCACGGACTTTTTGTTCCGCGTGCGCTTGGACCTGGGCTTTAAGGTCAACCAGCGCGTCAACGCCTATCTGCGTCAGATCGTCGGCGACTTGATGGCATCGGGCGAGCTGCCGCCGCAACATCACACCTACTCCATCTACGAGACGCGCGGCAACGTAGGTGACTTCCGTTTTTGCATGCTGCGCAAGATGCTTGCCCCCGAAACGGACATCAACCGCAATGACCACCGCGTGATGGCCATCAAGTACGCCGTCCGCCGCGCCTGCGGAAGCCCGGCACGCTGGTACGGTCTAGAGAACTCGGCCATCATCATCGAGTACGTGCCGCTGTTTGCCCGCATGCGTCCGGCAGTCAAGCTTGTTCGCACCCAGGTGCCGCTCGAGGTTCAGATCGAAGAGGCCGAGGAAATGGAAGTCGACATCTTCTCGGACGACTTGGTCAACGGCAACGAAGCCGGTAAGGACATGAACGTCGATCCCACCGAGTTGCTCGAGAGCGTCGCCGATACGCCCGAACAGCAACTCGACGGACTCGAGAGCACCCAGTTCAACGACGCCAACTTCTAACACGCCACCAGCCATTAACGACAACGGCCTCGCATCTCATAAGAGGTGTGCGAGGCCGTTTTATGTCGCAACGGACCAGTGAGCTACGAACGGCGCGGCTCGGGAACCACGAGCCTATCGGGGCTCGCGCCCTCGGCATCCATCAGGCTCACGTAGCGAATCGACGGATCCCCATACATCGCGTAGTAATAATTGCCCGTGCGCGCGCTAAAGCATCCGGTGTAGATAGTCTTCTCGAACTTGCCATCGCCCATCCTGGACGCTCCCTCGATCATCACCACGCCCTCGAGCGAGCGGAACATGCGAACGACGTTTTCGGTCTCGCTCTCCTTTTGCGGGTAATTGGCATTGAGGTACGCCGCCTTTACAAAACGGCTCGGCGAATAGCAATCGCCCGGAATGCCGCGCATGCCGGCACCGGCTCCATAGGGCTTAAGCTCGGCGGCACGCCATGTCGCCGTCTGCGGAAAATCGCTTGTGGCCGTGATATAGGTGCGCAGGTTTTCCATGTGCCACGGGAAAGTCGGCTGATTGGCAAGGGTGTCGACCGGATCGTCGTATACATGCAGGCCGTCAGCCATCATTTCGACCACGATGCTACGCTGGCTGTCGCCGATAATCCAATGGAGCAGCGACACGCCCAGCCCCTCTCCGGCAGATTTGGCGACAATCACCGTGTCGCGCAGCGCGGCCTCGACCTCATCGACCGTCGAGAACGTCGCTGCCACCCACAGGGGAAACTCATAGGGCCGCGATATTGGTCTTGCCGTCGACAGGGCCCTCGGCATACTCGGCATAACCCGGGAAATTGAGACCCGCCACGGCGAGGCCCGCATCGTTGCCGCAATCGAAGAACATAGGGTAGTTCCTGTAATCGATGCACATACCGATCACCGCGTGTGCCGCTGTCGCGTCGTCGATAAACGAATACGGGATGTGGAACCCGCGCGGCATCACGCGAACCTGTTGGCCGTAGTCAAAGCTCCAGTCTAGGTTGCGGCCTAGATACATGTGGCCAGAATTATCGGTAAATCGAATGCTCGTACACATAGTGCCTCCTAGCTTTACGTTCTTGCTAATTTCATTGTCTCCAAACAAAAAGGCGCTAAACACATGACAAAAAGCCCGGACATGACAACAATGTCATGCCCGGGCCAAAAGAGACGAAGTGCGGTGCTGTAGTCACCCTAGACAAGTTTACCTTGGCAGTGATCGATCATATGCTGGATCATCTGTGCCTCAAAGCCCGCGTAGTCGCGGCGGCACTCCTTCATCTTGCCGTCGACGATCTGGTCAAAGGCAACCTTGCACTTGATATAGCGCGTGGACTTGGTGACCTCCTCGTGCGTCAGGCAGCTCTCCTCCATCTTGCTGGCGCCCAGGCCAAACACCAGACGGGGGTTGTAGAGCACGTGGGGCTCGCCGGCATCGTCCAGGTAGACGCAAACCTTCTTGGTAACGCCAATCTGGTTAGCGGCCAAGCAGCCGGCATCGTCGAGCGACTTGATGGTATCGATCAGGTCCCGAGCAACCGACTCGTCCTCGACGGTCGCAACCTCGCAACGCTGGGACAGAATAGCCTCGTCGTGGCAGAGCTCTTTAATCATACGTTCCTCCATAGGGGTCGTTGTAACTGCTTAAGTATACGGTACCCACACATTTTCATGCGAAAAATACCGTCTGTCTGCTACAAAGCGCCGAACATCAACATGCGAGGAACATCAGCCTTTCAAAGGCGATATAGTAGTTGAGTTCGTGTCAATCGGCCTAAACTCGGGGCCGAGCAAGGAAAGGGTATGCATGGACGAACTATTTCACGTCAGCGAGCGCAAGTCCACAATCGGGACCGAACTCCGCGCTGGACTGACAACATTCCTGGCGATGGCCTACATCATCGCCGTCAACCCCTGCGGTGCTCTCGGGCGCCGGCATCGATGCGGGAGCGCTCGCCTGCGCCACCTGCCTGGGCGCCGGCATCATGACCATCTGCATGGGCATCTTCGCCAACCGCCCGCTCGCCTGCGCGTCGGGCTTAGGCGTCAACGCGATGATCGCTGGAATCACCACCACCGTCTGCGGCGGTGACTGGCACGTGGCCATGAGCGTCATCTTCCTCGAGGGTATCGTCATCTTGCTGCTCGTGCTTTGTGGCCTGCGCGAGGCCATCATGGACGCCATCCCGGTTGTCCTGCGTCACGCCATCTCGGTGGGTCTGGGCCTGTTCATCGCCATGATTGGCCTGTGCGATGCCGGCATTATCACCGCTGGCGCCGGTACACTCGTCGGTCTGGGCGACATCACCTCCCCCACCTTCATCGTCGGCATCATCTCCATCCTGGTGACAGTCGCCCTCGCCTGCCGCAACGTCCCCGGCTCGCTGCTCATCGGCATCGTCGTCGCCGTCATCGCCGGTATCCCCCTAGGTGTGACCCATGCTCCGACCGGTATCATCGCCCCGCTCGACTTCTCGAGCATCGGTGGCCCCATCGCCGACGCCGGCGGCGTGCCCGCCATCGTCAAGGTCCTTACCGACCCCACGCTCCTCGTCATCTCGTTCTCGCTGCTCATGAGTGACTTCTTCGACACCATGGGCACCGCGATGGCCGTGGCCAAGCAGGGGCGAGTTCCTCACCGACGACGGCAACGTCGAGAATATCAAGGAGATCCTGATCGTCGACTCCGCCGCCGCTGCTGTGGGCGGTTTCATGGGCGTCTCCTCCATCACCACCTTCGTCGAGTCCACTTCCGGCGCCGCCGACGGTGGCCGCACGGGCCTCACCTCCGTCACCACCGGCGTGCTGTTCATTCTCGCCGCGTTCTTCTCCCCCATCGTCACCATCGTTTCCAGCGCCGCCACCTGCGGTGCTCTGGTCTACGTCGGCTACCTCATGATGAGCGAGGCCTCCGAGATCGACTGGTCCGACGTGTCGCAGGGTTTCCCGGCGTTCATGATTGTCGCCGGCGTGCCCTTCACCTACTCCATCTCTGCCGGCATCGGTCTGGGCTTTATCGCATACGTGACCGTCGCGCTCTTTAAGGGCGAGGCCTACAAGATCAAACCGCTCATGTGGATCGCAGCCCTTGCCTTCCTCGTCTACTTCTTCGTGGCGTAACGGCATAGCTGCCGAAGCAAAACAACAAGGCGCGGAGTCGCATCGAGCGGCTCCGCGCTTTTCTTTTAAAGCCAGGCAACGCACGGACGCGCGACGTATTGCTTCCCAAGTTTTGGACATTTTGCCCTCCAAACGGCACTACCGACGACTACATCCTGCAGATATGCTGAATGTAGTCGCATAGGCCCTATGAGGATGGGAGTAACCATGGCCGCCTTGTTCACGACCCCCAAGCGCAATGACAAAACCTCTGTAGCCCATTTTGTCGAGCCCGACGTGCGCCGTCGCACGCTGCTCGCACACGGCAGCTGGCGCCGCGTGACGCGCCGCATCGTCTGCGGCCTGACCTGCGCGCTCACGGTGAGCTCGTTGCTCATGCCGAGTGTCTCGCTCGCGGCGGAGTGGGTGGACGTCGGCGGCGTCCGCCACGAAGCGGCCGGGGGCCCACGGAGACGCCGCCGGCACCTGGGTCATGGGACGGCGCCGACGATATGGAGCTCAACGGCTATGACGGCGGTGCAATCGAGGCCGAGGGCAAGCTCAATGTCAATTACTGGCAACAACACCGTCGCCAACGACAGCGGCTGCGGAATCTCGGTTACGAAAGACACAGACGGAAACGCCGAGCTCAACATCCGGGCGACGCGTCCAGCACGCTCAACGTGACATCTTCTAGCGACGCCATCTGGTCCGAAGGCGACATCAACATCGACGGGGCCGGCACCGTCAACGCCACGAGCGCTGAGGGCGACGCCATCGATGCCAAGGGCGGTCTCGCCATCAAGGGCTCGGGCAACGTCAATGCCACGGGCGAATCGAATGGTATCAGGGCACACGACGACATCACGATTGACAACAGCGGCACCATCGCCGCCAAGGCTACCAGGAATCCGGGCATCAACGCTCATAATAGTCTCACCGTCAAGGGCGACGGCAAGGTCGAGGCAAGCTCTATCGAGGACAATGCGATTTGGGCCGACGGCAATATCGAGATTTCGGGCGGCAGCCAGGTCAAGGCGAACTCTGAGGAAGACAGCGCCGTCATTTCCACGTACAAGCTTACGGTCACGAACGCCTCCCTTAACGCAAGTGGTGCTAAATATGGCGTCCATGCCTTTGGGGGCGTTACATTCGATCACGCGACCGTGACGGTCCGTACAAGCGCGGGCGGTGGCCAAGCTATCGCACTCTTCACGGACTGGGATGACATCGTCATCCAGAACGGTTCCATCGTGGACGCACTCGCGGAAGGTGAGTTCTCAGCCGCAATCTCCACCAAAAACTATCACCCCAACGCCACCGGCGGCCACATCTACATCAGCGACTCTGTTGTCAAGGCTATAGCCCGTTATGTCGAGACCGCTGATGATGGCCCCGACCACTACAGCGGAGAAGGATGGCGCGATTATCCCTGTGCCCAGAGGCATGAACCTCGGCATCTTCGCCCAGACCGAGAAGGGTATCACGCCCGCGACCATCTCGATCGTCCGCAGCAAGGTCACGGCCGAGGGAGACACGGCGGCTATCTTCGCCCTTGCCATAAGCGCGGACGGCAAGGCGATCGGCACTATCGAGATCGAAGGCGCCATCATCCAGACGCCTGCAGGCGGCAAGATCATTGACTATCGCTACGAGGAAGAGTACAGCCGCGGCATCTCCTACGAGGCAGGGCAGACCATCGGCACGGGCGACGCCACGATCGACTCCCCCTACGATGCAGCCGTCGCCAAGAGCACGGTCATCGTGCCTCCCGAGGAGATCAAACCCGAGGAAAAGCCCGGCGAGACCAAGCCCGAGGGCACGAAGACGGCCAAGACCGTTGCGGTTGCAGCCACGGGGGCCAAGATCGCCGGCAAGCTCGCGGCAACCGGCGACGCCTCGAGCACAGCCATCGTGGCAGCCGCCCTTGCGGGAACAGCCGCCATCGCCGCAGGCGCCGTGGTGAGCCGTAAGCGCTCGTAAACACTTTTTCGCACGGGACGGGTGGATCGCGGCCCTTGCCTTCCTCGTCTACTTCTTCGTAGCGTAAGGGCAAGGCTGCAAAAGCTGAACAATAAAGCGCGGAGTTGCCATGCGGCCCCGCGCTTTTCTTTTAGCGCCGGTCCCTGCGCCGGCGTGCGGCCTATTTCTCCCCCATTTTGGCCATTTTGCCCTCCAAACGGCACTACCGCCGGCAACATCCAGCAGATACGCTGAATCTAGTCGTATAGGCCCTATGAGAACGGGAGCAACCATGGCAGCCTTGTTCACGACCCCCAAACGCAATGACACTACCGCCGGAACCCATGTTGCCGAACCCGACGTTCGCCGTCGCATAGGACTCGCGCACGGCAGCTGGCGCCGCGTGACGCGCCGCATCGTCGCGGGCGCCGTGTGCGCGCTCACGGTGAGCTCGCTGCTCATGCCGAGCGTCTCGCTCGCAGCGGAATGGGTCAAGGTCGGCGGCAACAAGTACAACACCGCGGCGAGCGACGAGGCCGGTACCTGGTCGTGGGACGGCGCCGACGACTTGAAGCTCAACAACTATAACGGCGGCGAGATCCAGGCCGCAGGCAAGCTCAACGTGAATTACTCGGGAACCAACATCGTCACTGCCGAATGGATCGAAAGCATCAAAGTTTTCTCATGGCACTAACGAGAATGCCGAGCTCAATATCCAAGGCGACGAGGGCGGCACGCTCAGCGTGACATCTACTGAGGACGCTATCCTCTCCACGGGTAATATCAACATCGACGGAGCCGGATCCGTCAACGCCACGAGCACTGGGTTTGATGCCATCAATGCCGGAGGTGATCTCGCTATCAAAGGTTCGGGCAACGTCAACGCCACGGGTGCATCGGATGGCATCAGGGCAAACGGCAATATCACGATTGACGACAGCGGAGCCGTCACCGCCAGGGCTACCAAGGACAAGGGTATTGGAGCCGACAAGAACCTCACCATCAAGGGTGGCGGGACGGTCAAGGCAAGCTCAGCCGATGGTGAGGCCCTTTGGAGCGGCGGCAATATCAACATCTCGGACGGCAGCCAGGTCAAGGCAAACGCCGAGGGATATCTTGCCGTCGACACTGAGGGCAGTCTCGCGGTCACGAACGCCTCCCTTGACGCAAGCGGTGTTGAATATGGCGTCTATGCCCACAAGGGCGTTACGCTCGATCACGCGACCGTGACGGTCCGTACCAGCGCGAACGGCGGCCAGGCCATCGCCCTCATCACTGACGGGGGCGACATCGACATCAAGAACGGCTCCACCGTGGACGCGTTTGCGGAAGGCGAGGTTTCGGCTACATTCTCCACCAGAAACGATCGACCCAACGAGAAGGGCGGCCACATCTACATCAGCGACTCCGTTGTCAAGGCCATAGCCCGCTATGTCGAGAACGGCGACGGCCCCATCCCCCCTACAGCGAAAACCAAGATGGCGAGACGAGGCGCGAACCCCAAGGCGAGAACATCGGCATCATCGCCCAGACCAGCGAGGGCGTCACACCCGCAGTCATCTCGATCATCCGCAGCAAGGTAACGGCCGAAGGAGATACAGCGGCAATCTTTGCCCGTGCCATGAGCGCTGACGGCAAGACAATCGGCACCATCAAGATTGAGAACGCCGCCATCCAGACGCCCGAAGGCGGCAAGGTCATTGACTATCGCAAGCTCCGTGACGGTATCTACGAGGCAGGCCAGGCCATCGGCACGGGCGACGCCACGGTCGACTCCCTCTATATCAAAGCAGTCGCCAAAAGTACGACCATCGCACCTCCCGAGGTAGCCAAGCCGGAAGACCCCAAGCCCGACGAGACCAAGCCCGCAGAAAGCAAGCCCGCGGAGTCCAAGCAGAACCCCAAGCCTGAGGGCTCAAAGCCGACCAAGGCCGTTGCGGCTTCAACCACGAAAGCCAAGACTACCGGCGTGCTCGCGGCAACCGGCGACACCTCGGGTGCGGCCATCGTGGCAACCGTCCTTGCGGGAACAGCCGCTATCGCCGCAGGCACCATGGCGAGCCGTAAGCGTTCTTAGACGCCTCTGCGCACATGGCAGCTCCCGCGAAGGCCCCGAGTCCCAGCACCGTTTAACAACGCCACCGCCGAGCTCCCCTCCGGCGGTGGCGTTTTCCATATGCGTCCGCAGGGGATGCACGAGATTGTCTTTGGTCTAGCCCAACCGGCATACGCTGGCGTGCGACAATTGGGGCTGTCGATATCACAACACTGAGAGAAGCCCGTCATGGAAGCGCATCAAAAGCAGATAACCGTTTATTCGAATCATACGGAAAGCGCGCCTGTCATCTACCTTCCTGTGGTCGTGGGCGACGGCAGCGAGGTTTATAAGTGTTGCCGAGAGCTCGACTGTCCGCCATTCGCCCTCGTCACCATTGGAGGACTCGATTGGAATCGCGAGCTGAGCCCCCGGGCATGCGACGGGACCGTACGCGATGCCGAGCCTTTCGGCGGCCAAGCTGCCGGTTTTCTTGATGAGCTGCTGAATCAGATAATCCCCCAGGTCGAGTCGTCGCTTCCTCAGCCGCCCACCTGGCGCGGCATTGCCGGCTACTCGCTGGCAGGCCTCTTTTCGCTTTGGGCTCTCTGGCAAACCGATGTCTTTGGCCGCGCGGCGAGCGCATCGGGGTCGCTATGGTTTCCCGACTTTGTCGACCGTGCCAGCACGACCCCTTTTTGCCGGCAGCCCGCAAGCCGTCTATCTGTCACTCGGCAAAAAGGAAACCAAGACGCCCAACCGCATGATGAGACACGTACTCGACGACACGCGCGCAATGGAAGAGCTACTCATCGAGCGCGGCATCCCAACAACGATGGAACTCAACCCCGGCAACCACTTTGCTCAAACCGATCTGCGCATGGCCCGCGGCATACGCTGGATCCTGCGCACTAAAAAGCCGGCCATGCGCATCGGACGCATGACCGGCTTATTTAACTGACTTGGGCACAACCGCTATTCGGCAGCCTCTTCGAGTTCCGAGACATCAAACTCAAAGTCATTACCCGGCAGGATGGCGTTGAGCACAATGCCCACCAGCGAGCCCACGGCAAGGCCCGAAAGCGAAATGGTCACGTCGCCCAGCTCCAGCACGATGGCGCCGGCGGTGCTGTACGCAATGCCGAGCGAAAGCACGAGCACCAGAGCCGCCACCAGCACGTTGCGGTTGTTCTGGAAATCGACCTGGTTCTCGATGAGATTGCGGACGCCCACAGCGCTGATCATGCCGTAGAGCACGAGCGACACACCGCCGATAACGCATGCCGGCATGGCGGCGATGACCGCGGCGAACTTGGGGCAGAACGAAAGCACGATGGCGCAACACGCGGCAATTCGAATTACGCGCGGGTCGAACACACGCGTCAGGGCGAGCACGCCGGTGTTCTCGCCATACGTGGTGTTGGCCGGAGCGCCAAAGAGCGAAGCCAGAATCGTGGCAAGGCCGTCGCCGAGCAGCGTACGGTGCAGACCGGGATCGGCAATGTAATTGCGTTCGCAGGTAGAGCCAATGGCGGAGATATCGCCAATGTGCTCAATCATGGTCGCAAAGGCCAGCGGCATGATGGTGATGATGGCCGTCGTGGCAAGACCGCTATCGAACTGCGGGCCAAAGAGCGCAAACAAACGGTGTTGTCCCACACGATGGGCAGACCGACCCACGGAGCGGCGGCAACGCCCGAAAAATCGACCTCACTCAACGCAGCCGCAACGGCATAGCTCACCACAACGCCCAGCAAAATCGGCACGATCTTGACCATGCCGCGGCCCCAAATATTGCAGATGACGATAACGGCAACGCCAATGACAGCCACAAGCCAGTTGGTCTGGCAGTTAGCAATAGCGGAACTTGCCAGGATCAGGCCGATGGAAATGACGATGGGGCCGGTCACCACCGGCGGGAAGAAACGCATAACGCGCTTGGCGCCAAAGGCGCGGAACAGGGCCGCGAGCACCGGATAGAGCAAACCGGCGCAGGCAACGCCCAGGCAAGCGTAGGGCAAAAGCTCGGCCTCGCCGTTGGGCGCGATTGCGGCATAACCGGCAATAAAGGCAAACGATGAGCCCAAAAATGCCGGCACCTTACCGCGCGACAGGAAGTGGAACAGCAGCGTGCCCAAGCCGGCAAACAAAAGCGTTGCCGATACCGAGAGGCCGGTGAGCACGGGCACCAGCACCGTGGCGCCAAACATGGCAAACAGGTGCTGCAGACCGAGCAGGAACATGCGCGGGCGGCCGAGCGACGATGCGTCGCAGATGGCATCGCTGACGGCGGGCGTCGAGGACTGGGACATGGATGTCCTTTCGAATGGAAGGGCGATCAGGCATATCGGATAACCTGCCCGAACGATACGATCCGAACCATTGTACGCGATACACTATGCCTCGCACGCGCCGCCACCTGCAAACACTAGCGCTACTTCCAAACGCGCTCGGCAATGCGCTTGACCAGCGCGATCTTTGCCCACTGTTCGTCCTCGGTCAGTTTGTTGCCAATCTCGCAGCTGGCAAAGCCGCACTGGGGCGACAGGTACAGGTTCTCGAGCGGCACATACTTTGCGGCCTCGTGGATACGTTCGACGATAACGTCCTCGTCCTCAAGCTCAGCCGCCTTGGTGGTTACCAAGCCCAGCACGACCTTCTTGCCCGGGGCAACGTACTTGAGCGGCTCAAAACCACCGGCGCGGGGCGTGTCGAACTCCAGATAGAACGCGTCAACGTCCTCATGCGCAAACAGGTACGGCGCGATGGGGTCGTAGCCGCCCTCAAAAGCGTAGGTGGAGTGATAGTTGCCGCGGCATACATGCGTGTTGATAACCAGATCGTCGGGCTTGTCCGCGATTGCGTCATTGTTGAGCGCCACACCTAGCTCGGACACCTTTTGCAGGTCAACCGGACTCATGCCGGTCTTGGACACAAAGTCGGTATCGCAATAGATGCCCCAGGTGCAGTCATCAAATTGGATGTTGCGGCAGCCCGCGGCATACAGGTCGGCAATCACGGTGCGGTATGCTGCGGCAATGGCATCGGCGAGCTCTTCGTCGGTCTTATAGACGGCGCGCAGGCTCTCCTGCTGGCCATCACAGCGGTCGAGCGTGACTTCAGAGAACGTCTGGATCGGCGCCGGAATGGTCTGGCGCGCGACCTGGCCCTCTCCCTCGAGCGACTTGATAAATTTGAAGTGCTCGACGAACGGATGATTCTCGCCGCTAATGGGACCGGTTACCACGGCGGTGTCGGCGGTAGTCTCCTCATCGTGGAACATGTAGCCCGTGCGCGAGGCGCGGCGCTCAATGCCGTTGAGGCCCCACATAAAATCGAGGTGCCAGTAGCTGCGGCGGAACTCGCCATCGGTAATCACCTGCAGGCCGGCAGCCTTCTGCTTGGCCACCAAGTCGCGGATGGCCTCGTCCTCGACGGCCTTAAGGCCGGAAGCGTCGAGTTTACCCGCGACATAGGCGGCACGGGCGTCCTTTACAGCCTGCGGACGAAGAAAGCTGCCGACGATATCGGCACGAAACGGCGCGTTCGGTTGAATCGAAGTGCTCATAGATATCTCCCTTTGCATTGGTTGCTTTACTGGGACAGAGTATGAGCGCTCATATGGACATCGTAAAATATACGTTTATAACAGTTTGATATAGATGCTTCCTATATCAGTCTGGACTGTCATAAAGAGATTTGACCCGCGCAGAACGCAGCAGTCTAGATATGCTGACGAATCGCGTCGATATAGGCCTGCCCGTAGCGCGTAAGTGTCGTGTTCTTGCGCGTGATGATGCCAATCTCCATGTACTCGTCCACATCGAGCGGAATCGAGATAATACCGGGGCCGTTAAGTTCATGGCTGATCACGCCCGAAACAATACCGTTAACCGTTAAGGCCCATAGCTAGGTTGAACAGCGTCGCACGGTCGCGCACGCGGATATTTTTGCGACGCTCGAACGTCGAGGTCAGCTCCTCGGAATAGTAAAACGAGTTGTAGCTGCCCTGCTCGTAGGACAGGAACGGGTAGTCTTCCAGATCCTCGAGCGTCACTGGAGCGGCCCGCCAGCGGATGGTCGGCGCAGACGAAGACATGCGGCGTGGCGCAGAAGAGCCCTTCGAACACGAGCTCGTTGGCGGCAAGCATGCGCTCGATGACCTCGCGATTGTGCTCGGACAGATACAAGATGCCGAGTTCGCTTTTCATGTGCGCGACATCCTCGATAATCTCGTGGGTCTGCTCCTCGCGCAGGGTAAAGTCGTAACGCGCGGCATCGAACTCGCGAATCACGTCGACAAACGCATTAACGGCAAAGGAATAATGCTGGCAGCTCACACTAAAGTGCGGCACCTGCTCGGATGTGCCTTTGTACTTGCCCTCGAGCAGGTCGGCCTGGTCGAGCACCTGGCGCGCGTAGCCCAAGAAGGTCTCGCCTTCCTCGGACACAATGACGCCCTTGTTGGTGCGCTCAAAGATGTGTACACCCATCTCGTTTTCGAGATCGCGAATTGACGCGGTAATCGAAGGCTGCGACACAAAGAGCCGGCGCGAGGCCTCGGTGATGCTACCGCATTCGGCAACCTTAACAACATATCTGAGCTGCTGGAGCTTCATAGCCTTCTCCCTAGACGTTCGTGACGCCGAAACCTGCCGCGTCCATTTGACGCATAAACGACGGCATCTCCCCCGTCGCGGCGCAGGCGGCAATCTGATGCAGAGCCCCGGCAACCGCATCATCTGCCGCAGCGCCAATATGCCAGCGTGCGGCAGCCGTGACGGCCTCGTTGGCATTGGCGACTGCAACGGAATTGGGAACGGCATCGATCATGGGCAAATCGTTATCGGAATCGCCGAATACGGCCACCTCGTCGGGCGTCAGGCCCAAAGCGCGCGCCAGCTCCAGCGCAGCACAGCCCTTGTCCCAGCCGGTCGGAAGAACGTCGAACAGGCGCACGCGGTTGTTGGGAAACACGAGCGAGAGCTCCGGCACCTCGGCGGCAACACGCTCGCGCAGCTCGGCGAGCTCCTCGCGCGAACGGGCACTCCAGATATTCGCCTTGTATACCGGGGCATCGTCAACGACAGGGCGACAGGGAGCCTCTTCGCCCTTGAGCCACGCGTTGCCGCCTGACTCCATGGCGCGACGAACGCGCTCGGGGTCACTCGTCACACAATGGGCATCGTTGCCCCAAAAGTCATCGCCCAGGCTGTAGACTTTTAGAAATGTATCGTCGGTCTCTTGCTCCAGATAGTCGGCCAGGCGCATAAGGGCATCGTTATCAGTTGCGCGCGAGGCAACCGCCTCGCCATCGACAAACATCACCTGGCCGTTGCAAAACGCACCGGTCGAGAAGCACTCGGAGCGATTGCGGAACATCCAGCTCATCGCGGACGGCTGGCGACCCGAAACCGGGCCAAAATGCAGGCCCGCCGCCTGCATGGCATGAATACCCTCAATGGCGTAGTCGCTGGCGCCGTCATGCCCGGCTGGAATCAGTGTATCGTCCATATCGGTCAGCACAAGTTTGATCATAGAGTCCCCTCGGTCATTCTTCACCGAATCCATTGTACCGACCTGCCAAAAAGGGACAGGTTTATTTTGGCAGGTTTTATCTGAGAAAATGCAGCGCCCCCTGTTGCCACCTGCCAAAATAAACCTGTCCCTTTTTGGCAGGTGCGCTAGTATAGGGAACAACAGATTCGATGCGGGAGTGCCGGCGGTGCAAACCACAAGGCTGAGAGGGCATGGGGCCCAATCCTTTGAACCTGTCAGTTAATGCTGGCGTAGGGAGCATGCCGCCTTTACAGGGGCGCTGTCTATGCACAGCGCCCCTTTTCTATGCCAAGGAGGCATGTGCAGTGATTGATTCGGAACAGCTTAAGCAACATATGGTCAAGGCCGTGGAGGAGATTCGCACCACCAATCCGATGGCCGGCTCCATCACCAACACGGTGACGATCGACTTTGTCGCCAACGCGCAGCTCGCTGTGGGCGGATCGGCCGCCATGGTCTATCTGCCAGACGAGGGCGAGGCACTCGTTGCCGGCGGCGGTGCCATCTATCTCAACATGGGCACGCTCTTCCCCATCTACGAGCAGACGATTCCCCGCGCGGCCAAGGCGGCACACGACGCCGGCAAGCCCTGGGTGCTCGACCCGGTGGGCCTGGGCATCGGCAGCCTGCGCACCCAGCTGGTAAACGAGCTCAAGCAGTACAAGCCCGCCATCGTGCGCGGCAACGCCTCCGAGATCATCGCGCTCGCCGGCCTGTGGGGTCTTGAGGGCGAGGCGGCTGATCTGAGCCGCGTGCGCGGTGTCGATACCACCGACACGGTCGACGCCGCCCGCGATGCCGCCGTGGCGCTCGCCCGCTACACCAGCGGCGCCGTTGTGGTCTCGGGCGAAGTCGACCTAATCACCGACGGCACAACCGTGGCCAAGTCCCACGGCGGCAGCCCGCTCATGTCCAAGATCACCGGTTGCGGCTGCTCGCAAGGCGGCGTGCTAGCCGTGTACGCCTGTGCCGCCGACCCGTTTACGGCAGCCATCTGCGGCACCGCCGTCTACAACGTTGCCGGCACGCGTGCCGCCGCTGTCGCCGATGCCCCGGCAAGCTTTAAGGTCGCCTTTATCGACGAGCTCTACCGCGCAACCGCCCAGGACATCGCCGATAACCAACTCGAGCTCGAGGAGGCATAGGCCATGTCCGAGCCCGCAACCGATGCCGGCATGAATACACTCGTCGCTGTGGCCATCGCCCCGTGCGGCACCGGCGATGAGCTGTCCGCCGAGGTCGCCGAGGTCGTGCGCGTCATTCGCGAGATCGGCCTTCCCAACCGCACCACCTCGATGTTCACCGAGATCGAGGGCGACTGGGACGAGGTCATGCAGGTCGTGCGCGACGCAACCTTTGTGTTGGCGAGCAAGGGCATCCGCACCGAAGTCGTGCTCAAAGCCGATATTCGACCTGGATTTACCGACACCATGACCGGCAAGCTCGAGCGCATGGAAGCACAGATCAAAAAGCAGGAGGAAGCACGATGAGCGTCCGTGACAACCTTGATATCTCGGCCTATCTGGTACTCGGCCCCGAAAACACGCTCGGACGCCCGTGCGTGGGCGATGTGGTGGCCCAGGCACTCGACGCCGGCTTTACCTGCATCCAGGTGCGCTCCAAGGTGGCAAGCGCCCGCGAGATCATTGCGCTGACCGGCGACGCCGCGCAGGCAATCGCACAGGCCGGCAAGACCGGTCAGGTCGCTTTGCTGATTGACGACCGCCTGGACTGCGTACTCGCCGCGCGCGAGCAGGGCATTGCTGTCGACGGCGTGCACGTGGGTCAGAGCGATATTCCCGTCGAGGTCTGTCGCAAGCTGCTGGGCCCCGATGCCATCGTGGGCCTTTCCGCCCGTTGCGAGGAGATGCTCGAGTACGTCAAGACCGCCGACATGAGCCTGGTCGACTACCGGGCATCGGCCCGCTCCACGAGACCGAGACCAAGCGCGATTGTGGGCGCGCTGCCGACGGCTCCATCATCACCAAGAGCTTTGAGGACCTGGCTGCCCTCCATGCGGCAAGCCCCGTGCCCATCGTGGTGGGCGGCGGCGTCAAAAAGGCCGACCTGCCGCAGCTCAAGGCCACCGGCGTCGACGGCTTCTTTGTGGTGAGCGCCGTCTGCAGCGCCGACGACCCCTACGCCGCAGCAAAGGAGCTCGTCGACACCGGCAGCAGGCGTAAACGCATGCCGGGCAGCTGCTCCGCAGCCTCATATCTTCAGCAACGGAAAGCGCATCCCAGTTTGGACCTCCATTCCGGGATGCGCTTTCCGCCGAGTCCGCGGCAGTTTGCCCTACCCCGCTAGGGTAGGCCTCCAACGCCGGCAAAGTCGCCTCCGCATCGCGGCGACCGATTTGGTAGATGCGCTCGAGCTCATCGGGCTCGCGGCACAGCGACGGCACTTTCACCGATTCGCTCGGACGCACCACAAAGATATCGCCGGCGGCCTCACGACGCGCCAGGTCATCGAGCGTGGCATTGTAGACCTCATGCCGATGCTCAAGCGCTGCGACAAACTCCGGATAGTGACGGAACACGCGGCGCAGCATGGGCATCACGCTGTTGGGCTGCTTCACAAAGCCCGCCGGCTGCGTGAGTACCACGATATTGCGGTCATACCCCTGCGCAAACAGCCATGCACTGGGAATAGAGTCAGCCACGCCACCATCCAGATACTTATGCCCGTCAATAGCAACGGGGCGCGTCGCCACGGGAATCGCCGACGATGCCCGGATCCACTCGATATCGCGCTCATCGCCATAGGGCAGGTCGTGATAGACGGCCTTGCCCGTCTCGATATCGGTACACACGCACGTAAATCGCATGGGGCAGGCGCGATATGCTTCCAGGTCGATGGGATCGCGCTCGATAGGCACCTCGTGATAGGCAAAGTCGGCATTGAACATATCGCCGGTTCGCAGCCAGCTGGTCACGCTCGCATAGCGCTTGTCGGCGCAATAGGCCTTGTTATAGCGAATGGCGCGGCCAATCTGGCGCGATTTAAAGTTGTAGCCAAATGCCGCGCCCGCCGAGACACCCACCATATGGTCGCAAATTAAGCCGTGCTCCATCCAAACGTCGAGCACGCCCGCCGTATACATACCGCGGTAGCCGCCTCCCTCGAGTGCCAGCCCCACCGTGCGCGTCGTATTTGACTGTGCCATGCGACCATCTCCGTTCCTGCGTTTTAAAACGGAACAAGTATACCCGTCAACATATACCGTCCCAGTCGCATTTTTATCGAACATCGCATCGTCGCGCTACTGCTTGTCGAATAATAGCCGCCCACAGCATGTACACCCATATATAATTGTGCACTATTGTTTACACTACTCAGCTGTTATCAACAGCGAACATTAGCCGGCAAATTAACTCAACAACGCGGCAAGGCGGGGGCCTGGATACATGCAAAGCGCTGAGCAACGACGCGTGTACACAACGAGCTCGCCCGACGCAATCCGCCCCGACCTCAGAAAGCCGCTTAGAACATGGATACTGTCAGCAATTACACCGAAACGCTCGAAAAGACCGTCCGTGACCTTCTCGAGCGTCAGGAGGATCTGATCAGGACCTCCGCCTTTACCGACCAGCTTACCGGGCTTGGCAACCGTGGCGGCTTTGCCCGTTCCCTCGAGGAGCTCTGGGAGCAGGACGCCCCCGTTACCATGGCGTTCATCGATATCGACAATCTCAAGCACTGCAACGACGTCTTTGGGCATGACGAGGGCAACCGCTATATCTTGCAGGTAAGTCTCTATCTTAAGCTGTATATGAAGGTGGGCGAAGCGGCGTTTCGCATAGGCGGCGACGAGTTTGCCATCCTATCTACGATTGCAACCGAGGACGACCTCGCCGAACGTCTGAAACACTGCCGAACGGTTCTGCTCAAAAACAACGATTCCGAGATGCCCCACTCGTTTAGCTACGGAGTGTCACATGCCGACCCCGCCCTGGGCGAAGCTTCCAATCGCATGACGCTCGATGCCGACCATCGCATGTACGACTACAAGCTACGTCATGCCATGCACCTCGATCGACGCAATATCACGCAAGTCCACGCCGACGACTTCGAAATAAGCGATCGTATTTTTGACGCCTTTTCGATGCTCAACGAGGGCCGTTATTTCTTTATCGAGAACTTGGACAAACATCGCACCCTTTGGTCACAAGGTGCCTTGCGCGATCTTGGCCTTCCCTCAGAGCACATAGACAACTGTCGCGATTACTGGAAAACGCGCGTCCATCCCGACGACCTTGAGGCCTGCATCAACGACATCGACCAAGTCTACAACGGCACCAAGCACCGTCGCGTCATGCAGTATCGTGTGCGCAACGCCGTCGGCGACTACGTCCTTTGCCGTGCTCGCGGGTTTCGTATCGACGGCGACGGAAATGTCCCCTCGCTCTATGTCGGCGAGCTCGTCAACCACTCACTTGCCGAAACCGTCGACGCCGCCACAGGCCTCGGAACGCAGCGCATGCTGGCCAACGCCATCGACGCCTGCCGCCGCGATCGTTGCGAGACAGGGCTTATAGCGGTGCGCGTTCGTGGCACGACAAAGCTCAACGAGCTCTACGGGGCCGAGGCTGTCGACAACATGCTTGCCGAATACGCAGGCCGCATGCTGTCGATCACCCGCGGCAGGAGCCGGGTCTACCGTTCACGAAGCGTCCAGTTCGTCGTGCTCAGCAACGACCTAGACCACGAGGCATTCGAGCAACTGACCCGCCACCTTAAAGAGGCCGTTTTCGCTCCTGTTCGAATCGCAGGCGACACCATTACTCCCGTCTGCCTTGTCGTCCCGGCCTTTTACGAGCACTTAACCCATCAAGCGACCGCCGTTTTAGGCGAACTCGACCGTCGCCTTCGCACGGCCGGCGGGCTTGTTCCCAACGACAGCCTCCCCATACCCGAGGCGGAGCGCAAAAGCGCCATAGCCGAACGTATCGACTCGCTCACGGGCCTCTATCGACCCAGCGAGTTTATGCGGCGCGCCAACGCATTTCTCGAGGCAAGGCGCGACGCCGCTTGGTGTATCGCCACCGTCGACATGGGTCATATGCGACTGTTCAACGAATGGCACGGACAGGCCGAGGGCGACCGCGTGCTCGCCGATGTGGGCACGGTCCTCAAAGACATCGAGAATGCCGAGATGGGCGTCGCAGGATACTGGGGCCAAGACGACTTTTGCATTCTCATCCCCTTTGAGCACAACACCGTCCATCAAATCTATAACCGCGTTCGTGCCGCCGTGGCCAAGCATGATGACGGCGTGGGTTTCTGGCCGTCCATGGGCGTTTGCCCCATCGACCCCAACGAGGAAATCACCATCGACGCGCAGGCCAAGGCCATGTTTACCAATCGGCGCGCCAAAAACGATTTTAAGGATCGCATCGCCGTCTTTCGCCCCGAGGAATACAAGCGCGAGGTGGCGTTTCACCGCACCTCACCGAGTTCCAGTACGCGCTGTCAAATGGTCGCATCACCTACTATCTTCAGCCCCAGGTCGATATGGAAACCGGCGAGATCATTGGCGCCGAAGCACTCACCCGCTGGATTGACAAGGACGGCTCTCTCATTTCGCCCGCAACGTTTATCCCCGCACTCGAGGAAAGCGGCTTTGTGGTGACGCTCGACAAGTACATTTGGCAGGGTGTCGCCTCGTGGCTGCGCGGGCGCATCGATCGAGGACTTCGCGTGGTTCCGGTCTCGCTTAATGTGTCTCGCGTGGACATTCTTGCCTGCGACGTTGCCGAACATATGGGGGCGCTCGCCGCCCAATACAACCTGCCGCCCGAGCTCATGCGCATCGAGATCACCGAGACGGCTTATACGGGAGAGTCCGAAGCCGTGGACAAACTGACAGCCGACTTGCACACCCGCGGCTTCTCGACCTATATGGACGATTTTGGCACCGGTCAGTCCACGCTCGCGATGCTCAAGAACGTCAACGTCGACGTCATCAAGCTCGACCGCACCTTTGTGCCCACCGACCGCGATCAAGGCCGCAGCGCGCAGATCGTGTCATCGATGCTCGAGATGGCGCAGTCGCTCCATCTGCCCATTGTGGTCGAAGGCGTCGAGACAAATGAGCAGGCGAACATGCTACGACAAATGGGCGCCCGCTACGCTCAGGGCTTCCTCTACTACCGCCCCATGCCGGCGAAGGATTTTGAGGCATTGCTCGATGGTGGCAATAACAACTGATACGCTCGCGCGCAAAACGCCACCGTCGAAGGGGACATTTGTCTCCATTAGCTAACTTATATCCCCAGTTCAAACCGAATTGGGGATATGATACAAACCGTTGTTCCCCCAAGGAGGTTATCCATCATGAACGAGTCATATCGCCTGGGCGAGCAATCGATTATTACCTATCTTCAGCGACTTGCGAATGGCATCTCGACCACTGAACTCGATGTTGCCGCGCTGCCTGCTGAGCTGCGCGCCGTTGGTGAGCAACTGCAAAAGACGCATGCTATCCTGCAACAAGAGCGCCAGCTGCTTGAGCGCAACGCCTATATCGACCCGCTCACCAACTTGGGCAACCGCAGCGGACTCGACCGTCACGTCGAGCAACTCTGGCGCAAAGGCGATCCCTTCACCTGCGCCTATATTGACATCGACCATCTCAAGCATTGCAATGATAGGTTTGGCCACGCCGAAGGCAATCGCTATATTCTGAGCATCTGCCGCACGCTCTCCGAAACCATGGAGCACGATGAGATGCTGTTCCGTATCGGTGGAGACGAGTTTGTGCTCATCTCGCCCTCCGCAAACGAGACTGGACTCGAGCAGCGCTTGGAGCAGGTGCGTGCCGGGCTGATCGAGGCGAGCTCAGGTGGCAAGGCGCCCATGATCGCCAGCTTTAGCTTTGGCTGCTCGCGCGTCGATCCACTTGCCGGCGACACGCATCGCCAGATGACGATGGATGCCGATCGCAAGATGTATCGCTATAAGCTTATGCATCGTGTACAGCAACCGAAAGACAATGACGCACCACAACGCCCAATCGTCGATCAGCTTCCCTGCAACGACCGGGTGTTCCAAGCAATCTCCATGAGCTCCGAGACGCGCTATCCGTTCATCCTTAACCTCGATACGGGCGAATCGCAATGGTCGGTTAACGCCGTGCGCGATTTTGACCTGCCCTCCCAGCACCCTTTTAACTCGGTCGACATGTGGCTCGCCCGCGTTCATCCCGAGGACCGCGACAACGTACGCGCCGAGCTCGACATGGTGATAAACGGCACGTGGCACTTCCACTGCATGCAGTATCGCGTAATGGATGCCACCGGAGCATATGCGCTTTGCGACTGCACGGGTTACCGCTTGGACGGCACCGATACCGAGCCCAGCATGTATGTGGGCATCATCATCAACCGAAGCCTAGCGGATACGACCGACTCGGTGACGGGCCTGGGCGATATTCACGCCCTGGTCAACGCCATTGGCGAAATGCGCCGCGTGGCGCGCGAGGCAGGCTTTATTGCCATTAAGGTCGACGATATCGCTGAGGTCAATGCCCGCTTTGGATTTGATGCAGGCGACCGCGTGCTCGCCGAAAGCGCCGCTTGCCTTATGGAATGCTCGCGCGGCAAGGGTCGCCTGTTCCGCTCGACGGGGCCGACATTCGTGGCGCTTTTCGATGACTTTGATCCCGAAGATACCGACGCGATCGCAGACGAAATCGAGCGGTTCCTGGGTTCTCCCGTGCTAATCGGCTCGCTTGAATATCAGCCGCCCATTCGTGTGGCAACGCTTCATCTGGACGCTGTCAATCGACAGCCCGTTTCCATTTTGAACGAGCTCAAAGCGTTGCTCGGTAAAGCCGTGCAGGTGCCAGGTACCAAACTGGATTAGCACCGCGCCCGCACCGCCTCCCCCATCGTGCGATAATCCTCCGCAGAAGTCACCAACAGCAGAGGGAGTTTGTGATGAAGGTTCTTTTGGTCAATGGCAGTCCCAAGGCAAACGGCAACACCGCCCGTGCACTCGCCGAGGTCGCCGAGCAACTCAATACCGAAGGCATTGATACCGAGGTGTTTCAGCTGGGCGCCAAGCCCATTCGCGACTGCATCGGCTGCGGTCAGTGCGGCAAACTTGGCGGTCGCTGTACCTTTGACGACGACGTGGTGAACGAGCTCATCGCTGCCGCCGAACAGGCAGATGGTTTTGTCTTTGGCTCCCCCGTCTACTATGCGCACCCCAGCGGACGCATCCTCTCGGCCCTCGATCGCGCCTTCTATGCAGGCGGGCATGCCTTTGAGCACAAACCCGGCGCCGCGGTCGCCGTCGCCCGGCGCGGCGGCACGTCGACCACCTTCGATGTACTCAACAAGTACTTCACCATTAAGCAGATGCCCGTAGTTGCTTCCACCTACTGGAACAACGTGTTTGGCCGCGTGCCCGGCGACGCCGATGGGGATGCCGAGGGCCTTGCCACCATGCGAAACATCGGCAAAAACATGGCCTGGCTCCTGCGCTGTATCGAGGCAGGACAGGCCGCCGGTATCAACGCACCCGAGGCAGATCGAGCAACGACCAACTTCATTCGATAGAGCGGCGGAGCATGAATATCCAGATTTTTGGAACCAAAAAGTCTTTCGATACCAAGAAGGCCCAGCGCTATTTTAAGGAGCGCCGCATTAAGGTGCAGTTTATCGACCTTAAGGAAAAGGAGATGAGCAAGGGCGAGCTCACGAGCGTGATGCAGGCGGTCGGCGGCATCGACAAGCTGCTCAACCCTAAAGCCAAGGACGAGGAGACGCTCGCACTTATTCAGCACCTTACCCCCAGTCAGCGCTTCGACAAGCTGCTCGAGAACCAGCAGGTCTTGGCCGAGCCCATCGTGCGCAACGGCAAAAAGGCCACCGTCGGCTATTGCCCCGATGTATGGGGAGCCTGGGGAGTAGCTTGTGTTATTTGCCGGCGCGTGGGTATAAGAGCGAGCGTTTGGCATAAGATTTAACTGTAAGCCATGTCTAACAAAGGAGGGCACATGCCCAACAAACCCGTGAAGATCATCATGCTTACCGGATACCTCGGTGCCGGCAAGACCACGCTGCTCAACCACATCCTCGCTAACGACGGCGGCATCCGCGCCGCCGTGATCGTCAACGACATCGGCGAGATCAACGTCGACGCCAGCCTTATCGCCGACGGCGGTCTTTCCGAGACCGACGACCTCATCCCGCTCACCAACGGCTGCATCTGCTGCACGCTTTCGGACGACCTGGCCAACCAGCTGCAGGGCATCGCCGATTCGGGCGACTTCGATTACATCATCATCGAGGCCTCGGGCATTTGCGAGCCCATCCCCATCGCCTACACCATCTCGAGCTTCTGCGACGAGGCCAAGGTGGGCGGCGAGCCCAAGCTTGCGCTCGACAACATCGTGGCTGTGGTCGACTGCGCCCGCATGTACGACGAGTTCAACGGCGGTCGCGACCTGCTGGCCGAGGATATCGACGAGGACGACATCGAAAGCCTGCTCATCCAGCAGATCGAGTTCTGCTCCACGCTGATCCTCAACAAGACCGATACCGTGAGCCCTGAGCAGATCGCCGAGCTCAAGGCCATCGTGCGCAGCCTGCAGAAGGACGCTGTGATTGTCGAGGCCCAAAACGGCGAGGTCCCCATGGAGGAGCTGCTCGATACCGACCGCTTCGACTTTATGCGCGCCTACAACTCCGCCGCCTGGATCGAGGCCATGGAGCATCCCGAGGAGCACGACGACCCCGAAGTGCTCGAGTACGACATCGAGACCTTTGTGTACTCGCGCCGCAAGCCATTTGACCTGCAGAAGTTCACCAATTTTGTTGAGCAGGAGTGGCCCGACGAGGTCATTCGCGTCAAGGGCCCGCTGTGGCAGACCGGCAATCCGGACATGTGCTACATGTTTGAGCAGGCCGGCCACCAGATGCGCCTAATGGAGAACGGTCTGTTCGTTGACTCCGCGCCCGAGGGCGAGAAGCAGAAGATCATCGACGAGAACCCCGAGATCATGCAGATTTGGGACGACGAGACGGGCGACCGTATGACGAGCCTGTGCATCATCGGCCGTCACATGGACAAGGATGCGCTCATCGCCTCCCTCGATGCCTGCCTGACCGACTGGCACCGCGCCTAGGTTTATCCAAGCGGGCATTTTTCCGCCTACGTAACCGCCAAACCACCACGAAGGTACCCTTCGTGGTGGTTTTTCGTTCTGAGCCAAGGAGATTCATGTTCAACATCGTGCTGTATGCGCCCGAGATTCCGGCCAATACGGGCAATATCGGCCGCACCTGCGTGGTTACCGGCGCCCGCCTGCATCTGGTGGAGCCACTGGGCTTTTCGCTCGACGACAAGACAGTACGTCGCGCCGGCCTGGGCTACTGGCAAAACTTGGACGTGACCACCTATGCCGGCTGGGAGGATTTCCTTGCGCGCAACGGCCTCTCCCCCGCCGACGAGCGCCTGCATCTGCTAACCAAAAAGGCACGCCGCACCTATGTGCAGAGTACCTACCGCGATGGCGACTACTTGGTCTTTGGCAGCGAGAGCTCGGGCATTCCGGAGCCACTGCTTGCCGCGGCGCCCGAGCGCTGCGAGCGCATCCCGATGCTGCGCGATTGCGACTCACTCGATAACGCCGAGGCTTGGGAAGCTCACGAGGAATCGCTGGGGCATACCCAGGACAGCCACGAGGCCATCCTTCGGCAGGATATCTGCGGCAACTTCGTCGACCCGGACGACTACCGCATCAGCGCACTCAACCTCTCCAACAGCGCCGCCATCGTCCTCTACGAGGCCCTGCGCCAAACAGGCTTCGCCAACATGTGACAAAGGGACTTTCCCTTTGTCACATTGGTTATAGGTAGCGACCGGTAATGCTCTTGGAGCAGGCCACGATGTCGCCCGGCGTGCCGGCGCAGACGATTTGCCCGCCGGCGTCGCCACCGCCCGGGCCCATGTCGATCACGTAATCGGCGTTACGGATAAGGTCGAGATCGTGTTCGATCACGATAACCGTGGCGCCCTTTTGGCAACGAGACCGTCGAACACGCTCAGCAACACCTGAACATCGAGCGGATGTAGTCCAATCGTGGGCTCGTCGAACACGAATACGGCATCATCCTGCACGCGGCCCATCTCGCTCGCAAGCTTAAGACGCTGAGCCTCGCCGCCCGAGAGCGCCGGTGTGGGCTCGCCAAGTGTGAGATAACCCAGACCCAGGTCGTGCAAGGTCTGCAAACGCGCCTGAACTTTCTTGAGCCCCACCGTGGCGTCGAGCGCCTCGTCCACGCTCATGTCCATGAGCTGCGGCAACGTCAGCAAGCTCCCATCCTTGCCCTCGCGATGGATATGCGAGGCGGCCTCGGCGTAGCGCGAACCACGGCATGCCGGGCAGACGATCTCGACGTCGGGCAAAAACTGCACGTCGAGCGATATCGAGCCCGTGCCGTCGCACGTAGGGCAGCGCAGAGCGCCAGTGTTGTAGCTAAAGGCGCCTGCCTTGTAGCCGGCTGCCTTGGCCTCTGGCGTGCGGGCGAAGGCGCGGCGCAGCTCATCATGGATGTCGGCATAAGTCGCCACCGTCGAGCGCACGTTGGCACCGATGGGCGTGGCGTCAATCAGGTTGGCACGGGCAATGCCTTCGGCATCGACCCAACGCACGTGTCTTGGCAGACGCTCGCCAGTTGCCTGAGCCTTGAGTGCCGGAATGAGCGTCTCGAGCACCAACGTCGTCTTGCCCGAACCCGAAACGCCCGTCACCGCGACCAAGCGGCCGCGCGGGATATCGACTTCGAGCGGCTTGACGGTATGGATGGCATCGGTTGCCATGCGGATGTGGCCCCTGGTCGAACATCTCCTCGTCAGTCACCTGCGGGCGCAAGCGCTTGGGGTCTGCGCGCAAAAACGGCGCGATGCGACTGCTCTGCGATTGCTCGACCTCGTCTACCGTACCGGCAGCGATCACGTTACCGCCGCCCGCTCCGGCAACGGGGCCCATCTCGACCAGATAATCAGCTTCCGCCAGTACGCGCGTATCGTGGTCGACAACGACCACGGTGTTGCCGTCATCCACCAGATCGCGCATCACGCCTACCAAGACCGTCGACATTGGCAGGATGCAAGCCGATCGAGGGCTCGTCCAGCACATAAAGCACGCCCGTCGATCGGTTGCGCACCACGCGAGCGAGCTGCACACGCTGGCGCTCACCCGTGGAAAGCGTGGCACCGGCGCGATCGAGCGAAAGATAATCGAGGCCCAAATCGACCAGGCGACGGGCCGCACCCAAAAACGAATCGCAGATATCCGTCGCCATGGGCCGCATCTCGGGCGGCAAGGATGCGGGCACCGCGCGCATCCACTCAATCGCCTCGCCCAGCGTCATGGCCGCCGCCTGTGCCAGATTGATACCACGCACCTGGGGCTGGCGTGCGGCCTCGGAGAGACGCGTGCCACCACAGTCGCGGCATGGCCCCTCGCGCAAAAAGCGCGCAACGCGTTTGAGCCCCTTATCGTCCTTAACCTTGGCGAGCGCATTCTCGACGGTATAGACGGCGTTGTAATAGGTAAAGTCGAGCGGCGTGGCGCCCTCGCCGTTTTTGGGAACGTAGAGAATGTGCTTCTTAACCGCCGGGCCGTGGAACACGATGTCGCGCTCTTGAGGCGTGAGCTGGTTAAACGGCACGTCGGTGCGCACGCCCATCTCGCCGGCCACCTGCTTCATCAGATCCCACATGAGCGTGCCCCAGGGGGAAGCACCGCGCCTTCGTTGATGGTCTTTGACTCGTCGGGCACCAGGCTCGCTTCGTCCACCTCGCGCATGACACCGGTGCCGCCGCAGGTAGGGCACGCACCACCGCTATTGAAAGCCAAATCCTCGGCACTCGGCGCGTAGAACTCGCGGCCGCATGTCGGACACGTGAGCGACAGACCCGCAGCCACGTTAAGGCTCGGCTCCACGCGCGCCCCGCAGTGCGGGCACACGTGATGGGCGCAACGGCTAAAGAGCAGACGCAGGCTGTTGTTGAGCTCGGTCATGGTGCCAAAGGTGGAACGCACGCCCGGCACGCTCGGACGCTGATGTAGCGCGAGCGCCGCCGGCACGTGCAGGACCTCATCCACCTGGGCGTGTTCGGCCTGTGTCAGGCGACGGCGAGTATAGGTGCTGAGTGCTTCCAAGTAGCGGCGCGAGCCCTCGGCATAAAGAACTCCCAGTGCCAGCGAACTCTTGCCCGAACCCGACACGCCGGCAATACCCACGAGCTTTCCCAGCGGAATATCAATATCGATGTCCTTAAGATTATGGACACGCGCGCCACGCACCTCGATAGCTTGCGGGCCCATCTTCTGTTCCGTCACCTATATCACCCTACTCATGCCATAAAACGCGGTCGCGAATATACGCGCCCAGCATGGGCACGGTAAACCGGACGAGGCCGTATCCGGCAGCCTCGATGACGCGCTCGCGAATCAGGCTTGCGCGATATTTACTCGCCCAGCTCTGGGTGCGATCGCAGCGCTCAATGATATCCGCCATGCGCGTCGGCTTGCCCTCGTCAACCGCCATGGCCTCGATAAAAAGGCGCTGTGGACTGCGCAGCCCGTAATACAGGGGCGCGTCAACCGCTTCATAGAACTCGGAGACGGCATCCGCATGGCCATCCTCGACATCGCACTTCAATGACCTGCGAGCCACGCCGGACAGCAGCCCGCCACATGTAATATCCCACCAGCTGAACCATATAGGGATGCCCCATGCTCTTGCGTGCCGCAAGGTCCGCCGTCTCCGCGTCAACGTAAAGACCAGCGTCTTTGACCGTCTGGATATATGAATCGCGCACCTTGGGCAAAGATATCGCCCCCAGCGTACGCTGCTGGGCACGCCGCAAAAACGCCACGCTCGGCTCTTCGAGCAGATCGTCAACCATACTGGGTAAGCCGGCAAACACCAGCGCAAGGCCGCGCTGGTCGCTATCGGACAAGCCTGTGGCATCCTGGTCTCCGAGCACCTGCTGATAGAGAACGGCAAGAGCCGCCAGCTCCTCGATAGACGCAGATTGAGCCTCGTCAATCGCAAACAGTATGCCCTTGCCTGGACCGAGCTTCTTGAGCCGCTCGTTGACCAGCCCGCGTAACGTCTCGCCCTTTGCCCGCGCCGCCTCGACCGACATCCGGCCAAATGACGGCCCGAGCTCCATTGACGTCACAACGGGTTTATTCGAGCGAAGCGCGTCGGCCAAGCGGTCGCATAAGCCAAGCGAAGCGGAATCGGAGACAACCGCCCATCCGCGCTCGCTGGCTAGACGTTGCAGCTCCCGCAGGAGAACCGTCTTGCCGCAGCCGCGGTTTCCCGTAATGAGCATGAGCCTACCCGGCGCTCCGGCGCCGTTATCGAGCCCTTCCTCGAAATCTTCGACGACCGACTCTCGACCGATGAGTATCGGAGGCCGCTTGCCGGCAGTGGGCTTAAAGGGATTTGGATTCATGTCGGACTCCTCGGATTGGCAAACGCTGCCTATAGTTATACCAACTTATACCGAGTTATACCAACAGGATGCGGCAAAGAGACTGACCCTCTATCACCTATGGCCGAAGAACTCTGCGTCTGCCGCTCGCCAGGGGCGAAAGTTGGCGGGATCGATCTTTACGTGCGCCGCGGCGGGTACGTCGTACCACTTGACGGTGTAACCGGCGCCGTGAGAGCAAAAGACCGAATCGGGCGTGTTGGGCAGATCGGCCTCGGGCTCATAGGCGGCCGTCTCGATTACGCGCTCGGCATCATGGCATGCCGCATAGCCGGCGAACTCCAGGTACAGATGCCCGCGACCGCTCGTGTAGGCAGCCACCTCCAGCGCGTAATCCTGCACCTCGGATGCCGGCACGCGACCCACAAGCTTCGCCCGGTCTCCCGTCATCGTCGGCGGCTCGTACTCGGCACCCATGCGCGTGGCATCCGTGAGCGCCCGACCCACGCACTCCCCTGGCACCTCGAGCTCAAAGTGATACCACGGCTCCAACAGCACCGCCGCGCCGGCCTCGCGCGCCTGCATCAAACCCTGGCGAATCGCGCGGTACGTGGCCTGGCGAAAATCGCCGCCCTCGGTATGTTTGGCATGCGCACGGCCGCCCGTGAGCGTAATGCGCACATCGGTGATGGGCGAGCCGGTCAGCACGCCCAAGTGATCGCGCTCCATGGCGTTGGTGAGTGCCAGACGCTGCCAGTTAAGATCGAGCTCGTCGGTCGAGGTCACGGTGCCAAACTGCACGCCCGAACCCGCTGGCAACGGCTCCAGGCGCAGATGCACCTCGGCATAGTGGCGCAGCGGCTCAAAGTGGCCCACGCCCTCGACCGGCTGCGAAATAGTCTCCTTATAGAGAATGCCGCCGGGCTCAAACGCAACCGAAAGGCCAAAGCGATCTGCCAACACCCGCTGCACGACCTCGAGTTGCACGGCGCCCATCAACTGCAAATGAATCTGCTCAAGATGCGTATTCCAGCTTACGCCGAGCATGGGATCCTCGTCCGCCAACTCAGTCAGTGCCTTGAACACCGTATGGACATCGTGCTCGTTCGGCAGCACCGTATAGGTGAGGACCGGCGCAATGACGGGCGCATCGCCCGCGGGCTCCGCGCCCAGGGCGTCCCCTGGGCGAACGTGCGCAAGACCCGTCACGGCACAAATACCGCCAGCAGCAACTTCTTGGGCAAGCTCATACTTTTCGCCGTTATAGATGCGCACCTGATCGGCCTTCTGTTCCCACGCCTCGGCACCGGAACGTCCGTCAATCATCTGCTTGGCATGCAGCGTGCCGCCGGTCACTTTAACCCAAGCCAAGCGCTCACCGCGATCCCCGCGGCTGACACGATAGACGCGCGCGGCAAACTCCGGGAGCCACGCCTGTTCGCGCATCAGCGCACATATGCCGTCCAGCAGCTCGTCCACGCCTTGGTCCTTGAGCGCCGAGCCGGCAAAGCAGGGAAAGAGCTTGCGCTCGGCAACCATGCGTGACAGCGTCGCGACGGAAAGCTCACCCGCCTCAAGAAACTCCTCGAGCGCTTCTTCGTCTAACGCGGCAGCGTCCTCCTGAACGGCGCCGCCCGCCAGCAGTTCGTTGGCATCCAGGCAGCCCTCGGAAAGACGTTGCCCAAGTTGTGCCAGCAAAACATCGCGGCCGGGATTCTCCAAATCGATCTTGTTGATGAAGATGAATGTCGGGATGTCATAACGTGCAAGCAGGCGCCACAGGGTTTCGGTGTGCCCCTGCACGCCGTCGTTGGCGCCCACAACCAAAATCGCATAGTCGAGTGCGCGCAGCGTGCGCTCCGCCTCGGCAGAAAAATCGACATGCCCCGGCGCATCCACGAGCATGACGTGAGTATCGCCATGGTCGAGCACGGCCTGTGACGAGAAGATCGTAATGCCGCGCTCACGCTCGATCGCGTTAGTGTCCAGATGCGAATCGCCATCGTCCACGCGCCCGCGCTTGCGAATGCGACCCGCGTTGAACAGCATGGCCTCGGCCAACGTTGTCTTGCCGGCATCGACATGCGCCAAGATTCCAACGACCGCTTGCTTCGACATGGCTCTCCTCTTATTGCAAGCCCATCGCACGCGGCAACGGGCGTCCTCGTTCCACACTGGATGATACAATTTACGGGCCGGCGGGCGAAGCGGGCCCTATCCCCCGACCGAGCTCATCGCCCCGCGTTGCCGCGCGGCGATTTTCGTAGGTTCGCGCCTTGCGAAAGCCGGCTTTCAAAACAGCTCAGTAATCGAAAATAGCCCCGTCTGGGGCCAAAATTTTCGTTCGAGTGATATTGTTGACACGCGTTCCCACTCTTACGCCTCGCGCAGCCAATCGAACGCGACGCGCGGCGTACCGTCCGACACATATACGATACCGGCGCGCTTAAACCCGGCCTTGGCGATGGCGCCCTGCATAGGCAGGTTGTCTCGGTGTGTATCGATACGCAGGTGGTCGGCACGCTCCTTGGCAAAGGCAAACATCGCAGCCGCGATACCGTGCGCGGTGCCGTCGGACGCCACACGGTGCAGCACGGCGTACGGAGCGTCGCTACGCCATTGCCCGTCCTCAATGACGTCATAACACTCGTCCGGGCCCGGCAAAAAGGCAAACGTCGCCACCACGCGACCGTCGACTTCGCACACATAGCTGCCACCGGTGGCGATATCGGCAGCCAGTTGCTCGGCCGAAGGCGTGCCCTCGGGCCACTGCGTGGCGTTGCCATGCGCGCGCATAAAGGCGCGGGCCACGTCATAGATAGCCATGACGGCGGGAATGTCGGTATCGAGGGTTTTTCTGATCATCACGCGGCGACCTCACGTTTATTGGTATCACTTTGATTGAGCAATGATACCAGCGTTTGGAGAGGGGCGCGAAGCAGATGGGAAGCAAAAAGCGAGCCGCCTGGTCAAAGGCCAAAAGCGAGTTTTTGGGCGCTGCTACCGGCGGCGATATGAGCGACCTGTTTGCGCGCGAGGACGAGCGCCGCGACGCCCTGGACGCCGAGCGCGATGAAGCCTGGCGCTACAAGTCGTGCGAGCGCAAAAACCGTTACGACACGCGCGCCGAGGCCGAGGCCGTTATGGCCGAATGCGAAAACCGCGGGCGGCGTGGTTTGGCCTGCTACAAATGCGAATACTGCGGCGGCTGGCACCTGACGTCGCACCCTTGGAAATAGACCCCGCATCGGCACGGCACTGACGGAGCGCCAACCGTCGCACGCAAGCTACGGGCGCGGCGGCACCAACACATCGTAACGAACGGCCTTGCCCGCAAGTTGATAGCTCGGCTTAACGCCGGCAAGCAGCGGCCCCTTCACCGGCCGCTTGATAACGACCTTGCGCGGGCGCGCCGCAAGCGCAGCTTCGACCAGCGTCTCCTCATCGGCGCACGGCTGCTCCAGATGGTGCAAGAGTTGGAACTTCTTTTTCACCGCCGCGCTCTTGGTGCGTTCGGGAAACATGGGATCCAGATATACCACGTCGGGGGCGGCAAGCTCGCCCCGCCCGATCAACTCAGCTACATGGCGAAGACCGGCAATGCTGTCCTCGCCCGCATGAAGGCGCATGCGCGACACGGCAACCGCAAGCGCCGGATCATCTGCCGCGCGATCCAGGGCATCCTTGAGGAGCGCCGCGATCACGCAATCCTGCTCATACAGATCGACGGTAAAGCCCGCGGCCGCCAGCAGCAGCGAATCCTCGCCAAAGCCTGCCGTGGCGTCAATCGCCCATGGGTTCTCGATGCCCTTTTGTGCGCGCAGCCTTCACCAGTAGCTCTTGCTGCAAACGGCCCTGCTTGAGCCGCGGAAGCATGCGGCCAAAATCGGCACGCAGCTCCATCGTGCCGTCGGTGAGCGTGAGGCCCTCGGACTTCCCGGTCAGCTCAAGCCCCGCGGCCCGAGCAACAGAAAAGGGATCGACGACGCCCATGGGTACTCCTTAACAAGCAAAACGAATACGTGAGCGCCGTTTATGTCAGCACCCAACCGTCCGCTATTGTCCCACATGCGACATGGCCCACAGCATCGCAATGCAAAAGTACCGCCATCAATCCCGTGCACACGGCAGCGATCACGGAATCGCCCATGCGCCTTCCCAACGACCGCGGCTCACGCACTTGCCCTGCTCCGTACATCATGACTCCTCCTTGAGACCAGCTCCTTGTTACGGCCTCATCATCGCAGCGCCGCACATGGGCTGCCATCGATTTGCCTTACGCCCAGCTTTCCTTTTTGAAAGGTTGGGTTGGGCCGCGCGGGCTCAAAGCGCTTTCAGGCGCATGCATCGCCGCGTTGAACTACAATGTGCTTCACCATATGTGCAGCACATGGGGTGCGCCAGGTTGGCGTACTCGTATCGAAAGGACCAGCCATGAGCAACGCCTGCAAATTACTCAAAATCCTATCGTTCTTCTTCTTTGTCGTCGGCATTCTAAGCGCAGGCATGGGTGCTACAGCGCTCTTTGCGGGCAGCGCGGCAGGCGATATCACGGGTACCATGATCGTTTCTTGCGTCGTCGTCATCGTATTGGGCGTCGTCGAAATTGTGACCGCCGTCTTTGGCATCCGCGCGGCAAATAATCCCGCCAAGGCTGGCGTTGTCTGGATTTGGTCCATCGTCTGCCTAGCATGTTCGGTCATCAGCCTGCTTCTCTCCCTGCCCCTCTTGGGTGGGACCGGCTCAAGCATCCCCGATTTTAGCGGCCTGATTGTCAGCATTATCTACTTTGTAGTCGCCAACCGCGTCAAGAAAGAGGGCATGGACCGTTTGAGCTAAACCGCATCCGTGTCAATCGCTCAGCGACTCTGGTATATACGCCAATAAAAAGGGCCGATCGCGCATCTCCGCGGTCGGCCCTTTACGTTTGCCTAGATAAAACCTACCAAAATAAACCTGTCCCTTTTTGGCGGGTTGTTAGCTGTGGCGGTACTCGGCGATGATGAAGTCAATGTCGGTTTGAAGGGTGTCCAAATTTGCCAGGCGTTCTTTGTCGGCAGGGCGTGTGCGGTAGTAGTACGGCGTCATCTGGAACACCGCCTCGATGTCGGCTGGGTCTGAAGCGTAATGTTCGCAGATACCCGCTGCGTTCCGACTAACTCGAGCTCGGTGGTCTTCGGCAGCTTCTCATCGTTAAGGTACGGCGTATCGTAGAGCACTTCCTTAAGCCCAAAGAGATGACGGGCACCCGGCACCACGGTGTAGAGTGAGCCCTCTGGCGCCAGCACGCGAGCAAACTCGCGCTCGTTAAAGGGAGCAAAGAGTTCGGTCACCATGTCGAAGGCGCCGTCTGCCACGGGGACATCCTTCATGTTGGCCACGAAGTAGGTTGCATCGCCGCGTTTTGCGGCCAGGCGAACCATTTCTTTGCCCAGGTCGAAACCGTAAGCATCTACGTCCGGCACCGCGCCCATGGCGCTGGTGTAGTAGCCCCTCTCCACAGCAAATATCGAGCAAGGCCATGGGGCCGTTCGTAGACGCGGGCGCGCCCAGACGTCTCGCTTGCGCACCAGCTCGATCATCGCATCGCGCAACGGCGCATAGTAACCGCGGTTCAGAAAGTCACGACGGCTGCGTGCCTGCGACTTGGGATCGCCCATGGAGTCACCGCTCTTGGACGAGCGCAGCAGATATAGATAGCCCTCGCGCGCACGGTCAAACCGGTGTCCGCCCGCGCATGCAGCACCGCGTTCGTCATCCACCAGCGGCTCATGGCAAACGGGACACAACAACATGGCAACTCCTTAGCGCGAACAACACAACGCCCACCATTGTCGCACGCCTCCCCCGCCTCGTCATTGGGGACGTTCTTGAATGACTAATCGTTTTAGAACGTCTCCAATGACTAGTCGATTAGGAGTATCATCATCTGCGCAAATGAGCACGAAAAAGCATATTAGAGATTGAGAGCGTATGGCCGATACCGCATCTAAGCACATTGACATGACCACCGGTTCGCTGTGGCGAAATATTCCCCTGTTCGCCTTCCCCGTGGCCGCCACGAGCATCTTGGAGCAGCTGTCGAACCTCATCGCCACGGTCATCATTGGTAATTTCTCGGGCGACCAGGGAACCCTCGCCATGGCGGCGGTCGGCTCCAATGTTCCGCTTACCAGTCTTATGCTCAACCTGTTTATTGGCATGTCGCTTGGCTCCAACGTGGTCATCGCCAACGCCATCGGCCGCAACGATCAGAACATGGTCAAACGCGCCGTCCATACTTCGATTTTAATGGCGCTCGTGGGCTTTGTCGTCATCGCGCTGGGCGAGATCTTTGCCGAGCCCATGCTCGCCGCGCTCAACGTTCCCGCCGAGACCATGCCGCTCGCTTCGCTCTACCTGCGCGTCTTTTTGCTGAGCATGCCCTCGATCTTGCTCTACAACTTTGAGGCCGCAATCTTCCGCTCCGTCGGCATCACCCGCATGCCGCTGCAGGCGCTTGCCGTGTCCACCGTCCTCAACATTGGCCTGGACCTCATCTTTGTCCCCGTACTCCACTGGGGCGTCGCGGGCGTCGCCATAGCCACCGCCATCGCCTACACCGTCAGCGCCGCTACGCTCTTTATCCGCCTGCTCAAGACCGACTCCGTCGTCCGCGTCACCCCGCGTGACTTGGCTATCGACCCCGTCGCCCTCAAACGCATCGTCAAGATCGGCCTGCCCGCCGGCATCCAAAGCGCCGTCTTTGCTGTCGCCAACATCATCATCCAGTCTGCCATCAACAGTCTGGGCACCGAGGTCATGGCCGCATCGAGCGCCGCCATGAGCCTGGAGTACGTGTGTTACAACCTGCTCAACAGCTTTAGCCAGGCGTGCACCACCTTTGTGGGACAAAACCACGGTGCCCGTCAGATCGATCGCTGCACCAAGACGCTTAAGGTCTGCCTGGTCGAAGGCGGTATCGTTGCGCTCACCACGATTGTCGTCATTGTCGGCCTGGGGCGCGAGATCTTGTCGCTGTTCAACAGCGATCCCAACATCGTCTCGCGATCGGCTATATCCGCGTATGTTCGATCTTCCCCGGCGTACGCCTTTAGCATGTTCTACGAAAACATGTCAGGCTACCTGCGCGGCTTTGGTATCTCGCTCACGCCCGCCCTCATCACCATGATCTGCGTCTGCGGCATCCGCTTCTATTGGGTATTCTGCGTGTTCCCGCACTTCCGCACCTTTGCGAACATCATGATGGTCTACCCCATCAGCTCTGGGCACCACGGCATTCTTTATGGTCGTGGCGGTACTACTCTGCCACCCGGCACGCACCTATCGCGCCACCCAAGCCAAAGCGACAACCCGCTAAACACCGCACTCAACGCCACGCCAGTCATTAATTGACAATATGCGAGCTCATATAGTCGATAAAGTGCCTCGTGGCGATGGGCATGGTGTCCCAGCTGCGCCAGGCGGCCACCACGTCGCGCGAGGGAGCATGCACGATGGGCCGCACACGAATTTCGGCTCGCATGCCCTCCACAGTACGACGGTAGGGGAGCATGCTCACGCCTAGGCCCTCCTCCACCATCGCCATGATGGTGTAGTCGTCGGTCACCTCACTCGTCACGTGCGGCGACAGCCCATGCGCTGCGAATGCATCGAGCACCAGACTCTGTTCGCCCTCATCCAGAAGCACAAACGGCTCGGACGCCAGGTCGGCGAGCGTCACCTTTTCCTTTGCCGTCAGCGGATGCGCGACAGGCAACAGTGCCACCAACTCGTCGTGATAGACCACGCGCTTCTCGAGCCCTGCAGTAAACCCACGTGCCGTAAAGCAAAAATCCACTACGCCGTCGTGCACCCATTGGGCGTTGCGCGTGTAGTCGCCCTGCTTGAGGGTAAAGCGTACGCCCGGGTGCAGCGCCCCAAAGTCGCGGATCACGCGCGGTAACACGGTTCGACTCACGTTGGTAAACGTCGCGATGCGAATATCGGTCGACGAAAGCCCCAGCAGCTCCTGGCGCTTGCCCTCGAGCTCAGCCTCGGCAGTCACAATCTGGCGCAGATACGGCAGATATTGTTTACCGTCGCGCGTAAGCGAAACGCCCTGCTTACCGCGCTCGATAAGCGTGGTACCCAGCTCGCGCTCGAGTGCCTTGACGGCCTGGCTCACCGCACTTTGCGTATAGCCCAGTTCGTCCGCCGCACCTTTAAGACTGCCGCAGTCGACCACCATACAAACAATCTGATACCGCGATGCCATCGTGCCTCCACATCGATGTAGCTGTAAAACGTTTTGCCATGGCTTTTTCTATCAACATTAGTATTTCTTAATCATACTGAAGATACATTCGCTTTACTACATCCATATCTGGGAGCAGAATCCTTTTTACGAAACCGTTCTGTAACAAAAGGAGTCCCATGGATCGCAAAAAAGCAATCGCGCTCTCATTTTCCGTTCCCGTCGCATGGGGCTTTTCGTACCCCCTCATGAAGATCGGCATGGACAGCATGAACGCCACGAGTATCGTCGCGCTGCGCTGTATCATCGCCTTTGTGGCCTGCCTGCTGCTCTTCCACAAGCGCGCGTTCCGCATCAACCGCGACCTTATGATCCGCGCCGCCATCATCGGCGCCATTATGGCAACCGAACTCACCTTCATGTGCCTGGGCTCCAGCCTCACTTCTGCCTCCACTGCCGGCTTTTTGCAGAGCCTGACGGTCGTGATCGTGCCGTTTGCCAACGCCGCCCTGCTGCGTCGCGCCCCCGAGCGCAAAGTACTCGTCGGCACCGCCATCGTCACCTGCGGCATGTTGCTGCTCTCGGGCGCCGACTTCACCAGCCTGAACCCGGCGCGCTCATCATGCTGCTCTCGGCCTTTATCTATGCCGGCCATATCATTGTGGCGAAGCGCTTTGTCGAAGATGTCGACCCGCTGGCCCTGGGCGTTTGGCAGCTGGGCTTCGGCGGCTTATTCTCGGGTATCGCCGCATGCACCTTTGGCGGTTTCACGCTTCCCGGCACGCCGGGCGAGGTCGCGGTCGTCGTCGCACTCGCACTCATCTGCTCTGCCTATGGCTTTATCACCCAGACGCTCGTGCAGCCCCACGTGCCCGCCGAGACCACCGGCTTCGCCTTCTCGCTCGAGCCGGTCTGCTCTGCCGTCTTCTCGTTCTTCCTGGTCGGCGAGGTCCTAAGCCCCATCGCCTTCTTTGGCGCCGCCCTCATCCTCGCCGGCGTCATGGTGGCAACCGTCGAGCTTCCGCACCTCCGTGAACATGGGCAGGCCCGTATGGCAGGAGCGCCCGAGCGCGTCTCGTAGTCCCCACTCTTTATGCAGCCGCGGCATAAAGGCAACCGGTGCGCCTTTACAATAGATGCCAACAGAGCATCTGCCATAAAGGAGCCCCATGGACACCGCAACTCGCGACCGCAACATAGCAACTTGGTTGGGCGATGCGCCGCAGCCGGTACGTGACACTACGAACCAGCTGCTCGAGCGCATTGCCCTTTTGCGTGCCGAGCAGACTATCTACCCGGCACAAGACGACATCCTCAATGCCCTCGCCTACACCCCGGCCGACCAGGTCAAAGTTGTCATCTTGGGTCAAGACCCCTATCACGGACCCAACCAGGCCATGGGACTGTCGTTCTCGGTCCCCGCAACGCAAACCAAGTTGCCGCCGAGCCTGCGCAACATCTATAAGGAACTCAAAGCCGATCTGGGCTGCCCCACACCCGCCACGGGAGACCTAACCCCATGGGCACAGCAGGGCGTCCTGCTCCTCAACACCACGCTCACCGTGCGCGAGCATGCCGCCAACTCGCACGCCAAACTGGGCTGGAGCACGCTCACCGACTATGTTATCGAACGCTGCTGCCAGCTGCCCCAACCGGTAGTCTTTTTGACATGGGGCCGCTTTGCCCAGCAGATGGTCGAAGGCAAGCTCGCCGCGACCGGCGCGGGCAAGGCAACCGGCAAGTTCTGTCTGGCCTCTACGCACCCTTCGCCGCTTTCGGCCAACCGTGCCACGGCAGAACTCCCCGCTTTTATGGGGTCGCGCCCCTTCTCGGCAGCCAATCGGCTACTCGAACAGCACGGCTCGACCCCCGTCAACTGGACTTGCCTCGGCTAAAAATCGATACATCAAAAACGCGCCCGACAGCTTTCCATCGGGCGCGTTTCCTATTCGGGCCAAATAAATTGTGTGCGGCCGGCCTCGCCGCCATCGATCAGCAGGCTCTGCCCGGTCATAAACCGGTTGGTCACGCCCACAAAGTAGATCCACTCGGCGATCTCTTGGGCGGTGGCCCAGCGCTTAAGCGGCGTGAGCTCCATAATCTGGTTCCACAGGTGCTCGTCTTCCATCACGCAACGGTTGAGCGGCGTGATAACGCCGCCCGGGTCCACACTGTTGGCGATGGCCTGCGGCGCCAGGCGGTTTGCGAGGTTCTTGGGTGGCGATAACGCCGCCCTTGCTGGCAGCATAGGCGGGAAACTCCGATCCCGTATGTCCGCTCGCCGACCCCACATTGACCACGGATTTGATAGCCGGCGCAGGCTTGGCGGCGAGCCCCTCCCCCACAAAGGCGTAGCGCTCGGTCACGTTGATGGTGCCACACAGGTTGGCGGCGATGTCGTCGGCCGAATCCTGCACACCGGCAACGTTCACGATTACCTGGGGCTCAAGGTCGCCTGGAAACGAGTCCGGCTCGCGGACATCAACGATCAGATGGCGGTAGCGCTCGTGTTCGATCGCCGCCGGCAGCAGATCAAAGCCCACGACCTCGTGGCCCTCGTCCAAAAAGCGCTGCACGCACGCGGCTCCGATACCGCCCGAAGCGCCCGTGATCAAAACCCGCATACTTGCTCCTTAGGCGGTTGCGTGGCGCTCGAGGTACTCGGCGCCCACGTTCTCGCGCTCCCAGCCGCGCACGACCTTGTAGCCCACGGGGCTCAGGAAGACCTCGCACAGCAGCTCGGCAACAGCGCCGGTCAGCGAGCACATGAGGACCTGCACCCAGGTCCAACCAAAGAACGTGTGGCTCACCACGATGGCGAAGACCAGGTTGTCGACAAACTGGCCAACACCCGTGGACACATAGGAACGGAAGGCAAAGCTCGCAAAGTTATTCTTCTTGAGCATACGGCCAAGAGACTGGTTGAGCGTGGAGTTAACCACGGCAGAAACGAGCATTGCCAGCGAAGAGCCCAGCACCACGTACCAGGTGCCGCCGATGGTGGCGTTAAGGGCGGTGTTGACCTCGATCATGCCCGTGTCGTAGTAGGCGCCCCACATGCCGGGCGTGAGCGAACATGCCCAAAAGCACAGGCTCACGGCCAGGTTGACCAGCAGCGCGAGGATAGAGATTTTGATGGATGCCTTGGCGCCAAAGCGCTTGCAGATCATGTCCTGGCACAAAAACGAGACCCAGCTCACCACAAAGCCGCAATCGAGTGCCAGATACGGCAGGCTGATGAGCTCTTTGTTGGCCAGCAGGTTCATCATGATGACGCTCACGAAAAACAGCGAAACCGTTGCCGCGGGAATGCTCCGCAACAGGACCTTGTAGTCCTCCATGACCTTCTTGATCATTATGTACTCCTTTGGTTTTAGGTTTAACGAGCAGGATATCGGACCCGAACTGCTCGGACGTCTCGGTCTTAAGACGACGGTGGGTATGATAGCCGCTCGCGCGGCATAAGGCAAACAAACGGCGCGGCAGCCCCACAGGACCACCGCGCCAATGCGTTAAAAGGCTACGTTGCCAAACTCCGACAGGGTAAGGTCGGGGTTGTGGTCGGTTGCCCAGTCCACGTTCCACGGACTCGTGAACAGCAGCAGCTTACCGCCGCGCATGTCCTCGACGCGCAGGGTGTCGCGCGTGAGCGAAAGGCCCGGGATATCGATGGTGTCGGGGTCGTTCTGGATCCAGCGGATGTCCGTATAGGGCAGTGGCTGGCGACGAACCTCAACACGGTACTCGGCCTTGAGGCGGCGCTCGAGTACCTCAAACTGCAGCACGCCGACCACGCCCACGATGACGCTCTCCATGCCGGCACCCAGCTCGCGGAAGATCTGGATGGCACCCTCTGGGCAAGCTCCTCCATACCCTTAACGAACTGCTTGCGCTTGAGCGTGTCGACCTGCGTAATGCGAGCGAACATCTCGGGGGCAAACGTCGGGATCTGCGGATACTGCACGTGGCGCTTGCCAGAGCACACGGTGTCGCCGATGCTAAAGATACCCGGATCGAACAGGCCCACGATATCGCCCGCGTACGCCTCGTCCACGATGGCGCGGTCGTCGGCCATCATCGACGTGCCCGTGGCAAGCTTGAGCTTGCGGTTGCCCTGCACGTGGAAGGCGTCCATGCCACGCTCGAACTTGCCCGAGCAGATGCGCACAAAGGCGATGCGGTCGCGGTGGTTCTTGTCCATGTTGGCCTGGATCTTAAACACAAAGCCGCTAAAGTCGTCGCGGCAGGGATCGACCGGTTCGCTGGTGAGCGTATCGGTATAGGCGCGCGGCGTCGGAGCCAGGCGCAGGAACTCCTTGAGGAAGGGCTCCACGCCAAAGTTGGTGAGCGCCGAGCCAAAGAACGCCGGGCTCAGCTTGCCGCAGGCCACGGCATCCAAGTCGAGCTCGTCGCCGGCGCCATCGAGCAGCTCGATGTCGTCCATCAGGTTCTTATGGTTCTCCTCGCCGATGAGCTCATCCATGGCGGGGTCGCCCAGCTCGGCCTCGACCTCGGCGACCTTCTTGGTGGCGTTGGCGTGGCCGTCGCCCTCAAAGGCGATAACGCGACGGGTCTGACGATCGAACACGCCGCGGAAGTTGCGACCGCTGCCGATCGGCCAGTTCATGGGATACGTATTGATACCCAGGACGTTCTCGATCTCTTCCATGAGCTCAAACGGATCGCGAGCCTCGTGGTCGAGCTTGTTCACAAAAGGTGAAGATGGGAATGTGGCGCAGCGTACAGACCTTAAAAGAGCTTTTTGGTCTGGGCCTCGACGCCCCTGGCGCCGTCGATTGACCATGACTGCGGCGTCGGCGGCCATAAGGGTACGGTAGGTATCCTCCGAGAAGTCCTGGTGGCCGGGGGGGTATCGAGGATATTGACGCAGGCGCCGTTATAGGTGAACTGCAGCACCGAGGAGGTAACGGAGATGCCGCGCTCTTCTCGATGTCCATCCAGTCCGGAGACGGCGTGCTTGGCCGAGCTCTTGCCCTTGACCGAACCGGCGGTCTGGATACTGCCGGTATAGAGCAGCAGCTTCTCGGTAAGCGTTGTTTTACCGGCGTCCGGGTGGCTGATGATCGCGAATGTGCGGCGCGACGAGATTTCATCCGACAGGCTTGCCATGCGGATCCTTTTTTGCATTGAGTGCATTACGTCGTTGTAACCGCACTATTGTAGCCGCGAAATTCCGCCATAGGGCACCTATCCGGGACAAATTCATCAGTTGGGCCTGGGTAGCCGGCCCAATCCGGAATTTGTCTCTTGCGTAACTGTGCATAGTGTATATATACTGTGCTTTACCGGTTATATACACGTGTAGCCCAACAGCTAAGGAGCCGCTGTGGACATTATCCTATCAATTCGAGCGACAAGCCCATCTACGAGCAGATATCCTCGCAGGTCAAAGCTCAAATCCTTTCGGGCACGCTCGCCGCGGGGGAGCCAAACTCCCCCAGTATCCGCGCACTCGCGAGCGACCCGGGCGTGAGCGTCATCACCCAAGCGCGCCTACGCCGATCTGGAGCAACTCGGCTTTATCTGCACCATGCAGGGCAAGGGCTGTTTTGTTGCCGACGGCAACCAAGAACTCTTGCGTGAAAACCAGCTCTGCCATATCGAAGAGCTACTTGCGAAAGCGGCGGCAAGCCGAAGCCCCTCGGGGGCGTCACGCGTGACAAGCTGCACGAGATGCTCGACCTCGTAGCCCCGAAACCATGCAGTAGCCATCTGCAAGAAAGGCTATACCATGCAAAACTTGTTAGAACTCAAAGGCATCTCGCGCACTGTAAGCGACCGCTTTCGTTGCGCAACGTCACGCTTGCCGTGGGCCCGGCCAGATTGTCGGCTTTGTTGGTGCCAACGGTGCCGGCAAAGACAACGACCATTCGCGCCGCGCTCGGGCTTATCAAGCTCGATGCCGGCGAGGTGCACCTGTTTGGGCAGCACTGTGGCGCCGACGCGCCCGATGAGTCGCAACGCCGCCTGCACTCCCGTGTCGGTCTTGTCCTGGACACGTGCCCCTTCCCCTCCACGCTCAAGGTGGGCCAGATCGAGTCGCTCGTAGGCCCGGCGTACCCCACGTGGGACCGCAAAACGTTCGCCGGATTCATCGAACGATTTGGCCTCGATCCCAAGACAAAGGTCAAGGACCTCTCCCCGCGGCATGGGTATGAAGCTGCAGCTCGCGTGTGCGCTCAGCCACAATGCCAAGCTGCTCGTTTTTGGACGAAGCCACCGCGGGCCTCGATCCCATGGCGCGCGAGGAGCTGCTCGATGAGCTGCTTGCCTTTGTCGCCGACGGCCAACACAGCGTGCTGCTCTCGAGCCACATTACGTCCGACCTCGATCGCGCCGCCGACCGCGTCATCTGCATCGATAACGGCTCGATTGTGTTTGACCTGCCGCGCGAGGACATTACCGACCGCGCCGGCATCGCCCACTGCACCCAAGCACAGGCCGCCGAGCTTATGGCTTGCGTCGAAGGCGCCCCGCCGCCCACCACGCCTATAGCGTGGACGTACTCGTGCCCAACCGTCGCGAAGCGCTCGAAGCCCCCTTCCCGAGATTCCCTGCGATCGGGCAACCATTGATGACTATCTGCGCCTCATACTGAAAGGGGCGTCGAAATGAAACGCGCCTTTATGTCCGAGCTCGCTATCGTTCGCACGCTCATCCCGAGCATCGCGGGCGTCGGCCTGTTCATATTCGTCGTGTTGACCCTCGCCAATGCATCCGGACGGTGACTCTGGCATGAGTGCCGGCGCCTGCGCGGTCAGCGCCATGTCGCATATCATGGTCATGAAGCTCTCGCTGGCCGGCTTCGACAATCAAAACGGATGGGAGCGTTATCGGGCGACGCTGCCCTTCTCGCGCAAAGACATTATTTGCGCCCGCTACCTGTGCATCGTTGTCTTCTCGGCCATCATGGCCTGCGCCGCTGTGCTTTTGAACATCATCGTCCTTCCGCTCTTCAACAGTGCGGGCGTGACCTCGACAGGACAAACCGTCTTTGAGATCACAATAGCCTCCGCCGCATCGATGCTCATCTCCCTCATGATGGTGTTTTGGCACAGCCGCTGTTCTTTCGATTTGGACACATGGAGGCGCTGCGCCTATCCGTTGGCTTGTTTGCCCTGCTCGGGTGCCTTGCCATGGCCACGCTGAGCTCCTCCAACCCCATCAGCAACTGGCTCATGTCAATTGCCGGAGCGAATCACGATCCTGCCGTTCTGGGCTGTCTGTGCGCAGGGAATTGCAGTACTGGCGCTCGCACTATGTGCAATCAGCTGCGCTGTCCAGCACCAAAGGTTTATCGAGTACGCGATCTGTAATCGACAGCTAAAAAAGCTTAGGTGGTACCCGCTTATTTTTCAATGAAACAAGGCGGCATAGCGTCACCACCGCCCTCACAGCAGGCCGTCTAGTTCTTGGCAACCAAAAGACACCGTCCAGTATTATCGAAGGTGAATACTTTTCCGAAAGTGAACGAGTAAAAACAGTGCCCTGTAGCATCGACATTTTTAAGGACTCAATTCCTGCGGTTTTTGTCTAAGAATCCTGCAGTTTTTGTTCGAAAAAGTGTGCATGTTCGGGGGTCCAGATTTACTCGTTCACTTCGCGGAAAAGTATTCACCTTCGATTCGAGCTTAACTCAAATGCCCTCTCGAACTATGGCCCCTGTCTCACCACAGCGATATCAAAGCTTCATGGCGGGACGGTATCATCGGACGAGCGCCGTAAATCTGGCGCGGTTGTTCTTTGGGGAGGCATTTCACCCGTGTCGTGGGTCGCAGCAGCATTTGTGTCGGCTTTCTTTGCCGGCATCACATCTGTCTGGCCAAATGCGGCATCAAGCAGACTGACTCCGATGTCGCGACGGCCATTCGCACCTGCGTGGTGCTCGTTTCGCCCTTTGGGCAATGGCGGGCATTTCTGGATCCATTGGAACCATCGGCAGCATCGAACCCAGATCTTGGCTCTTTCTCGTCCTCTCGGGACTCGCTACCGGTGCTTCGTGGATCTGTTACTTTAAGGCGTTGGGCATCGGAGACGTCAATAAGGTCGTACCGGTCGACAAGATGAGCACCGTACTCGCCGCACTGATCGCCATCGTGCTTTTTTGGCGAGACGAGCAACCTTGCGGTTAAGCTCGTGGGAACCGCTGTCATCACCCTCGGCACGTTTTTTAATGATCGAGAAGAAGCAGTCTGCCGGACCCGAGCAGCAGCAAGACCGGACGCTCGCTTACGCCCTCGGCGCCGCCGTGTTCGCGGCGCTCACGTCCATCCTGCCAAGGTTGGCATCGAAGGCGTCGAGTCAAACCGGCCACGGCAATGCACCTGCGTGGTACTGGTTATGGCATGGGCGATCGTGGCAGCCAAGGGAAAACTGGATCAGGTCGCGCACGCTGACCGGCGCGAACTCACATTTCTCGCAACATCGGGCATCGCGACCGGAGCATCGTGGCTGCTCTATTACTACGCCATCGCCACAGGCGGTGAGCGTCGTGGTGCAGATCGACAAACTATCGATTGTCGTATCGGTACTATTTTGCGCGCGGCATTCAACGAAAAAGGTCTCGCGGCGCAGCGCCATCGGTCTCGCCCTCATCGTCTGGGCACTGCAGCGCTCGCAGTTTGGAAGTAGAGCGGCCAGCAGCCGCTACATCCTCACACCGGCTTGGGATGCCTGTACTGACCGTGGGATGCCGTGCGCTTACCGTGCGAGATGGCAAATTTGGGACAACAGTGCAGGCAACGAAGGCAGGCTGCGCACTCGGCTTTGCCCAGACGGGAAGCCCGTCACGCATCTCAATTGCCGCCATGGGGCAGCGCTTTGCGCAGAGGCCGCAATCGATGCAGCGATCGGCATCGACGGCAAACTTGCTCGTCCGTTGCATGCGCGGCAGCCCAATTGCGTGATACGCGCACGATGCAAACAGGGGCACGCGATGGCGCATCATGTTGCCCGTACGCCGCGCCCGTACCGCCTCGACCACGGCATCAATCTGCGCCTCGGCAGCCTTGTTGATGCTCTCGACCTTTTGAGGATCTGACAGGTCGAAAACAGGCGTCCGGTATCGGGCATCTTGACGCTCATCGCCGCATCTAACTCGAGCCCACGCTCGCGCAGCAAATCGCGGGCAAACTTGGCGCCGATTGCCCGGTCGTCGAACCATATGTCGAGACATAGAACGTATAGGGGCGCTCGCCGCCCTTTGTGCCGGCAGCAACCGATAGGTCGACAGTCTTCAAAAACTCGATCATTGGCGTCGGCAAGCCCCCAGGCGTATACCGGGGCGACAAACCCCAGCCGACAGGGGCCTTCCATCACAAGGTGAAGGATCTCGGCATCAAAGCGCTCAATCGACATAACTTTTGTCGCTTGTCGCCGCTGCAATGCGACGCGCCACATGCTCGCTGTTCCTGTCGCGCTAAAGTACAGGATCATCTCGTACCCTCGAATTGACTCGTGAAAAACCGCGCTACTTGCGCAGCGGCGGGCAGCGGAATGCCGGCGGCGATAGCT
>VOFK01002982.1_pt1 | contig 84031 bp, 92 predicted proteins | sample 5384121 | NCBI WGS metagenome assembly VOFK01 (sample SAMN12384730, study PRJNA508395) | human gut metagenome | isolation source: healthy gut J | host: Homo sapiens
CAGTAGCACTTCGTTCAATCGGGATGTTGCGAAGGCATACTCATACCGGGCGCGATCTTGTCACGGTTGGGGATGCACACCATGGCGTCGAAGGCATGGCCCTGCGGCGCACTCCACGCTGTCGGCGATGGCCTCGCGGGATACCAGCAGGTAGTGCATGCAAATCGTGGTTCATGGCGTGCCGTCGCACACCCACGGTGGAGATCTCGAAGGGGCACGCCGCCAGCCATGTAGATGCCGGCCTTCACCGCCTCCGAATGCTTGTCAGGTTCGTATTGCCCCGGGATGATGTCGTTTGCGGGAGGCTTTGATGACGGCGACGAAAGGGTCGTCCCATCTCCTCGTCGGTGACGCCGTCGGCCTTCAGCAGGCTGCGGTGGGGTGCGCGAGCCACCCCTGGGTCCTGGGTCGCTGCGGCGGCCCCACGTGAGGCTGGTGCCATAGCCTTAAACCCCCCTTTTCCGCGAAGCCGTCGTGCGACCCCGCCCATAAAAATCCCGATGCATGCAGGCTGCACCAGGACCTCGGGGAAAGCGGGCCCAGCGTTTCGGCCCTCGACCTTTAACAGGTCGCCGGTTCAGCCACGAGCATCGACCGGCTGCGAGGGGTTGCCCTGACCCAACCGCGCGATGCGCTCGAGCCGGAGCACTGCTCGGAGGTGGCTTTCGAACCGCCCGATCGCCGGCTTCCACCAAATGCCGGCTCTCTGGGAAATCGGGTTGGGCCCCTACTTTCCTCGTCAACGCATTTCGTCTATGAGTTTATTGCTGCAGTATACGCCTATGCAACCCTTTTTGGACAGAAAAGCCGCCAAGCGGCGGCTTTCCACAAGCTGAAGCACGCGGGCAGGCTTCTCGGCCGGAAGGCTATTCCCCCGCCTCGTCGGCGCCCTCTTCCTGGTAGGACTGTTCGAAAGCCAAAAGCGCCCCAGGAAAGCGGCAACGTCAAGAGGGCATGCGGGACTCTTCCTTCAACGCCTCGGCGAACCAGGCATCCACACGAAGGCGTGCTCGCGCTCGAACTGCCCGTAAGGCCGCCTCGGCGCTGCCGCCCGGCAGGTTCGCGGACTCCGGGAGCTCGGGGGTGTCGGCCTCGCGCAGCTGGGCTATGGCCGCCGCCTGCTCCTCATCGCCGTCTCGAGCGCCTCGGCCAGGAGAGCGTCCTCGTCGGCGCAGCGCCAGATGCTGCAGGAACTCGCATTCGGTGGCCACGTGGTCCAAGGGCTCGTTGGTGCCTCGGGCGTCCCAGCCCGCAGGACTTCATGAAACGCTCACCGCCATGGGTGGGGTTCTGAACAGAAGGGGGCTGCACGCCCTCCGCCTCGGCGCGCTGCACGCCCTCGAGGACTGACCGCAGGTTTGGGAGCCCCGATGTCGTGAGGCGCGTGGCCTCGGCGCGCAGCTTGTGCATAAGGCGTCCAGCTCACATCGGGAGGGCATCTCGAACACGTACTCCACCACCGCTTCGCCCTCCGGAGCCCTCCACGCCAGCGCAGCGACCTCGTCGAACTCCAGAGCCGACTCGCCGAAGTCTTCCGGAAGCGGCATGTCCAGCACGATCGCCACTTCACCGGCGGCGTCCACCCACTCGCCGCTGGCCGCATCTCCGCCAGCTCCTTGGTGGGATAGCGCAGCCCCAGGGCGGCAAGCTCCCCAGGCGGCGGCGCGGATAGCCCCTCCGGTGCCCTCGACGGAAGCCGCACTCGTCGCACTCGGCGTCGGTGCAGCAATCGCACCCGCAAGCGAAGTCCGTCTCCTGGGACCTACCATGGTTTTCCTCTTTGTCGGTCATTCTCCTTTCGAAAGCCGATCCATACGGCACGTTACCCAATAAAAAAGCGGTGCAGCCGCCGACGAGAAGATCGGGGCGCACCGCTTTCGAGCTTCTTGTGCGGGACCTTGTTGCGCTGCCCGCGGGGCGGCTTCGCGCTCGCCGCCGAACGCGACGTCTTCTTCCCTGGAGGGCGACGTTCTCGAGGCCTTCGCAGCCTGGTCCATCGTCAACGGGGACGCTCCGGCGACAGCAGCAGCGGCCTTCCTGGCCAGCGGCACCTGAGCGATGGCCGTCGATACATGGTCGAACTCGAACAGCCCCCACCGCGTCGCCGTACTTCTTTGGCAAAAAGCGCGGCTCCCTTGGTCTTCCACATGGCGTAGAGCGGCGTGGCGATGGCAATGGAGGGTAGGAGCCGGCGATGAGGCCGATGGCCATGGCGAACGCGAAGTCCTTCAGCCTCGCCGCCGAACAAGAGCATCGCGAACACCGGGAATGAACGAGGTGAGCGTCGTGTTGATGGTGCGCATGAAGCACCTGGTTCATGGAGTGGTTGGCCATGGTCATGAAGGTGCAGCTGTCCTCAGCAATGCGTAATAAAAAGCAGTAAATTAAGATTATTAACAGCTAAGCCCATCCGAGGTGTCATCACCGAAGATGGGCTTTTGCGTATTCAAGGAAGGTGACAATATGAAACAACCGACTGACCTTATAGATAAAAGATTCGGTAAATTAGTTGTAAAATCCTATTATGATACAGCAAACAGCAAACATAGATGGCTATGCCTGTGTGACTGCGGGAACACCTGCGTGGCAACTACAAGCTATTTAAAAAGCGGAAGAAAAACAAATTGCGGCTGCTTAAAATCTCCGGATTTAACCGGTAAAACATACGGAAAACTGACTGTAATCGGGCGTTCAGATAAACGTAATTTTAGAGGCAAACGTACAACTCCTATGTGGGAATGCAGATGCGAATGCGGAACAGTAACATATAAAGCCACGGACACGCTGACCAATCCGGATATAAGTATGTGCTCTGAGTGTGCGTCAAAATACGCAGCAGAAAAAGCACGCGCCGGTGCCGGATTTATTGACGGCACACAAATCAGTAAGATAAAAAACATGAAACCGCCTGTTACCAATACGAGCGGAGTTCACGGCGTATATTTGGACAAAAAACCAACAAGTGGAGAGCCAGATTGAGGTTCAAAGGAAAAAAATATGAGAGTTTCGGTTCCTATATAAATTTTGAAGATGCTGTAATGGCACGCAAAAAGCTGAGCAAGAATATTTCGGCACATTTTTAGATAAGATAAATCTTTGCTAAAGCAAAAGCCCTTCAGCAATGTCTTCGAAAAGACTGCACCGTATCCCGCACGGATACCGTATGCACTCAGCACACATAATAAAAAAACCGTTGAGAATGGTGTTATTTTATCAGTTATGCAAATTCCGTATAAAAGATTTTCAAACTAATTTATCGCAACATTATTGTAAAATTGCTGCTGTTGTTTTAAAATATATATAAATCACTTTGAAACGGATAAAAAAATGGTAAATAAAATCATCTCATTCGGAATAAACGGTATCGATGCATTTGCTGTCGATGTTGAAGCAGACCTGGCACGCGGTCTGCCGGCTTTTGATATAGTCGGAATGCCCGATACTGCAGTAAGAGAGGCAAGAGAACGCGTAAGAAGTGCATACAGAAATTCGGGGTTTATTTTTCCCGCAAAACGAATTACCGTAAACCTTGCTCCCGCCAGCATAAGAAAAGAAGGCTCTGTTTTTGATCTTGCGATACTGCTCGGAATTCTGAGCGCCTCAGGCAGCGCCAACATAGATACCGATGGCTGTGCATTTGCAGGCGAGCTTTCGCTAATCGGTGATATACGAAAAACAAGCGGTATTCTGCCGATGGTAACAAAAGCAAAAGAAATGGGGCTGAAAGCAATATTCATTCCCCGAAGAGAATACGGGAGAAGCCGAATACATTGACGGGATAGACATATATCCGGTAAAGAATGTATGTCAGCTGCTTTCTCATCTCAGCGGAGAAGAAAAAATAAAGCCGCTTGAAACAAAACAATTTCGCACCGAAAAAAGCGATTATTTCAATGTTGATTACAGCGAGGTTATGGGGCAATATGCAGCAAAGCGGGCAATCGAGATTGCCGCTGCAGGTGGTCACAACCTGCTTATGATAGGCCCTCCCGGAAAGCGGTAAAAGCATGCTTGCCAAACGCATGCCGACAATTTTACCGCCGCTTACATTCCGGGAGGCGGTAGAGTGTAACAAAAATATATTCCGTTGCAAACAGGCTTGACAGCGGAAAGCTTATAACCGAACGACCGTTTCGTTCTCCGCATCACACAATCAGCAGTATTGCATTGTGCGGCGGTGGAACTAACCGAAAACCGGGAGAGCTGTCACTTGCGCATTGCGGTATACTCTTTCTTGATGAATTTCCCGAATTTTCAAAAAGCGCTATTGACAGTATGCGTGCGCCCGTTGAAGACGGAAAAATAACAATTTCACGCGCAAACGGCTCAGTAACATTTCCGTCAAATATAATGCTCGTATGCGCCATGAATCCGTGCAAATGCGGTTATCTCGGTCATCCTGCAAAAAAATGCACATGTACGCCGACGCAAATCAATAAATATATATCCCGTATATCGGGGCCTATGCTTGACAGAATAGATATACATATCGATGTTTCCCGCTGTCGCATATAAAGACATAAGCTCAGATAAAAAGGCGGAAAGCTCCGCCGAAATCAGAAAAAGAGTGATTGAAGCGCGCCGTTTGCAATTCAAGCGTTATAAAGACACCGGAATATACAAAAATTCGGATTTGACTCCGGCGCTTATAAAAGAATTTTGTATTCTTTCAAGAGATGCAAAGGAAGTATTGAAAACAGTTTTGACAAGTTAAATCTGACAGGGCGCGGATACAATAAAATTCTGAAAATAGCAAGAACTATCGCCGATCTCGAAAAGAGCGAGAATATTTCTAAGCTGCATATTATGGAAGCGCTGCAATACCGTTCACTGAATAAATACAGTCAAAACAGCTGAAAACAGCTCACGGATAATACCGTGAGCTGTTTTTATTATGAATTTTTAATATCTGTCCAAAGTGTCGAATAATAGTCCAAAGTTTCACGGGGAAGATTTGTATACACCTGAGACTTATCAAGTATCTCGTCTGTGGGATATGCTATAAGCTCATTTTTTGTCTCGTCATCGAGGCTTTCGAAAACCTGCTGCTGAGGAGTAGAATAACAGGTCTCCTCCCTGTTTAGAGCTGCAATATCTTCTCTGCACAGAAAATCAATATATTTTTCCGCTGCCTCCTTATTTTTTGAGCCCTTTACAACACACATTGCATCTACAAAAAGGTTAGTTCCCTCTTCGGGCACTACATAGGCAAGATCACTGTTTTCCTCCATCATTGTAAGCACATCTCCGCCGTATGCGGGAGTCATATACGCCGAGCCGCTTTCCATAAGATTGAAAATTTCATCCGAAACAAACGCCTGAAGATTTTTTTTGAGCGCCTTGACATCCTGTGCCGCCGTGTCGAGTATAGCAGTATCCGTTGTATTTACATCAGCTCCGTTTCTGATAAGGGTAATACCCAAAGCGTCGCGTGAATTGTTGTACATAAGCGTCTTGCCGCTGTATTTCTCATCCCAGAGCGCCGACCAGCTTGTAGGTGTTTCGGTGACATACTCTTTATTATACAAAAGACCTATAATACCCCATGTATAAGGCACAGAATACTGATTCTGAGGGTCATACTCAAGTCCCTTAAACCTATCCATTATATGCTCGAAATTGGGGATATTATCAAAGTTTAACGGTTCAATCATATCCTCCTCAATGAGACGCGAAATCATATAATCAGAGGGAAATATGACATCGTATTTTGCAGCGCCGTTTTTAAGGGTTGCGTACATAGATTCGTTATTGTCATACTCATCATAGACAACCTTGATTCCCGTTTCCTCTTCAAATTTGTCATTAACGGTACTGTCGATATATTCACCCCAGTTATACACATAAACAACCTGATTTGCCTCATATGAGCTGCATGAGCTCAGCGTTAGGACGGAAAGCATCACCGCCGCAATTAAAACACTTATCTTTTTCATCTAAATTCCTCCTTTGATTTCTTTTTATCGAATATATTAACCGCAACAAGCACAGCCAGCACGCAAAGCAGCATAATGGCGCACAGAGCATTTATACTCAGCGGAATTCGTTTTTTGGTAATGGTATATATCACGGTTGACAATGTGGAAAATGCATTTCCCTTTACAAAAAAAGTTACCACAAAATCATCGATAGACAAAGTAAACGCCATTAAAAACGCAGATATGATTCCCGGCACCAGCTGAGGAAACACAGCCTTAAAGAACGCTGAAACCGGAGGGGCGCCGAGGTCCTGCGCAGCCTCAAACAAATGCGAATCCACATGTCGCAGACGCGGGGTTACGGCAAGGATAACATATGGTATATCAAACGTAATATGAGCTATAAGTACTGTCAGAAATCCGCCCGGTACGCTGAATGCCACAAATAAAAGCAAAAGCGAAATACCTGTTATGATATCAGGGTTCAATACCGGTATATAAGTAATATTCATTACCGCTTTTTTCTTCCATTTTTTAAAATTTGCAAGACCGATTGCGGCAGCAGTGCCTATCACCGTAGATATTACAGACGCTGAAAACGCTATTATAAGCGTATTCAGCAAAGCTCGCAGTATCTCCTCGTCTCTGAACAATTCCTCATACCATCTGAGCGAAAAGCCCTCAAAAACAACATTTGAATTCGATGAATTAAAGGAAAAGAAAATCAGCAGCAGTATAGGAGCATACAAAAACAAAAATACTATAAAAATGTACGATCGCGATAAAAACTTTTTCACAGTATTCCCTCCTTTGTTTCGTCGTCAAAGGAAACTGAATACTACAAGGGTGAGTATCATAATAAACATCATGACAAGACTTATCGCTGCGCCGACATTAAAATTGTAATTCTGATTGAACATATCGTTAATCACATTGCCTATAAGATACACCTTGCCGCCGCCCAGCTTTTCCGAAATAACAAAAGTGGAAAGGCAGGGAATAAACACCATTATAATTCCCGAATAAACGCCCGGCATAGACAGCGGAAGTATAACTTTTGTAAAGACCTTTCTGCTATCGGCGCCGAGATCCTGTGCAGCCTCAATTATTTTATTATCAAGCTTTTCAAGCGATGTAAATATAGGCAGAACCATAAACGGAAGATAATTATAAATAAGTCCCAATATGACAGCAAATGATGTATCAAGCAGCTTAACGGACGGTATATTTAAAAGTCCCAAAAACCTGTTAATAATACCGTTATCCATAAGTATATTCTGAAGCGCCTGCGTTCTCAGAACTAAGTTTATCCACATAGGAAGCATCAAAAGAACAAGACAGATTGACTTCTGGCGTTCTTTCAGGTGAGCCATAAAATATGCCAGTAAATACCCGAAAACAAGACACAGAACGGTAGCGGCTGCCGCATAAGCGACACTTCTGCCGAAAACGTTCATATACTTACCCATTTTGCTGATATTTTCAAGCGTAAAGGAACCGTGACTGTCAGTAAAAGCAAAGTACGCGACAAACAGCGACGGCACAACGATAAATATACCTGCCCATACAACATACGGTACAGCAATCACCTTGCTTTTTTCAATTAGCGGTACCCGCCTCCTTTTTCATAATGTGTATTAAATCCGGAGCTATATTCAAGCCTATTTCCGAACCCTCCGGACGGCATTCTGTTGAATGAATCTTCCAGCTGTAATTATTGCTCTGCGCAATCATTTCATAATGAACGCCCTTGAAAGTCACAATTTTTACAACGGCTTTAACAGCACCCTCCCCTGGGTCGCAAACAGCGATATCCTCCGGACGTACAACAACGTCAACAGGCACATTTTCACCAAAGCCCTTGTCCACGCAAACAAACTCCGCATCATCGAAACGCACAAGAAAATCCCGTATCATTATACCGTTCAGAATATTGCTTTCGCCTATAAAATCGGCAACAAAGGCATTTGCAGGCTCATCGTAAATATCCTTAGGCTTTCCTATCTGCTGAATAAAGCCGTCTTTCATGACAACGACAGTGTCACTCATCGTGAGAAGCGCGCCTCTTCCTGGTCATGGGTTACATAAACAAATGTAATACCTGTCTGTTTTTGTATCCGCTTCAGCTCTATCTGCATATCCTTGCGAAGCTTAAGGTCAAGCGCACCCAAAGGCTCATCCAGCAAAAGAACACGCGGACTGTTGACAAGCGCACGGGCAATCGCCACACGCTGCTGCTGACCTCCCGAAAGAGAATCGACAGAACGCTTATGATAGCCTTTAAGGTTTACTATTTCCAAAATTTCGTGTATTTTTCTGTCTATTTCATCTTTGGGAGTTTTATTTATACGAAGACCGAATGCAATATTATCGTAAACATTCAGATGTGTAAACAGAGCATATTTCTGAAAAACCGTATTTACCTGACGTTTATGAGGCGGCAGGTTATTTATTTTCACACCGTCAAAAATAATATCTCCTCGGTCAGGCGTCACAAACCCCGCAATGGTGCGCAGCGTTGTGGTCTTTCCGCAGCCGGAAGGACCGAGAAGTGTGTGACAAACTCTTTATCTTTAATATTGAGGTTTAAATCCTCGATTATTGTCTCATCATCAAATTCAATATGAATATTTTGAAGCTTGATTATATCTTTACTCAATTACGACATACCCTTTCAAAAGCTATTCTTAGAATAATATAAATACTTTGTTCTTATTTGTCAATAATAATTTGTGATTTTTTTTTATGATTTTTTCATAAAAAAACAGAGTATTTCCAAGCTAAAAGGCAAATTTATTTAAGCCTTTACTCCGAAATACTCATTATTTCTCTGTTTTACTTTGAAATACTTACTTTTTAAGAAATTTAGAAAAATATACTTCTTTTACACTGAAAATACGTCCGTTGAGATAGCAAAGCGCATTTTTCGGGTCATCAATTACAAATTCGAGAGATGACGCATAAAGCGCCTGATGGCGAAAGGGAGTAGTTTTATTATCACGTGCATAGCCGTACTTACAATCTCCGACTACCGGATGCCCTACGTGCGCCATATGAGCCCCCTTATCTGATGTGTTCTGCCTGTAACAAGCTCTATTTCCAGCAAAGAAAGATTATTGCCTTCATCAAGAACATTATACTTTGTGATTATTCTGCGCGAGCCCTCTGTCTCAAAATCGGTAACATCAACTATATTCCCGCTCGGTCTTTTAGTCAGAAACGCTGTCAGAGTTGCCGATTTTTCACTGAATATCCCGTGTACAAGAGCAAGATATTTTTTTACAACCTTTCTGTACTTGACAATATCATATAAAAGCCTTTGTGACTCGGAATTTTTAGCAATTATAACGATACCGCCGGTATTCTTATCAAGACGGTTACAGAGCGACGGCGTAAAGCTCGTTTCGCGGCTCGGATCATATTCACCTTTTTTATAGAGATATAAGAGCACCTGATTAATCAAAAGTATCTCTTTTTTCAGACGCATCTCCATGAACAAGCACACCCGGTTTTTTATCAACAAGCATGATATTTTCGTCCTCATACACAATATCCAGCTCAGGGGGTCATAGCCTATTTCAAGAAAACTGTTTTTCTTCTCAGAAAAAAAACTCATCGTTAATATACATCTCGACAACGTCTTTTTTCACATAGTCTATACGATATTTCCGCACGTTTTCCGTTTACTTTAATTGACTTCTTTCGGATATATTTGTACATAAGAGATTGGCTTAATCCCAAAGCCGCCTTCATAGCAAATTTGTCCAAACGCTGACCTGCGTCATTTTTTGAATTATAAATTTTTTCATTTGTAATATTTCTTTTTATTGATTGTTGCCATATAATAGTATTTTTTAAATACATTCAGACTGTAAAATACCAAAGTAGACAATTTATCAAAGTAATTGCCGATTTCGCAGGCTGTTTTCTCATCGACGGTATTGTTGGAAAACTGGGTCATTTCAAGAGTGTCAATTACAGAAGTCAGGCTGTCCTGCATATGAAATGCCTCATCTACCCTTTCGGCAAACTCGTGCAATGACTCACCCGCCTCGACCTTATAGCCGAGTGATCCGAGAAGCCTTAATATATTCAGGTACAGAACGCTGACCATCTCTGTCGGCTGCATACGCGATACATTCGCCCTGTGTCTGTTAAATTTATTATTAATGATAATTACCGTAACACAGCAAGCGACAGCCAGCAGCAGCAATACTGCCACTGCAATAATAAGCGCTTTAAGCCAAGCCGGCATTTCATATACATAAACCGGTACGCCTCCGAATGGATCAACCTCGGTAATATCATTGTCTTTATCGGGCTCATCAGAAAGATTCGGATCAACCTCATCAACAGGCATCTGCTCTCCAAGATTGGGATCATCAAGATAGGCATAGTCTCTCACGGCAAAGTCCCCGTCTATTCCGGGAGTCGGATCAAAGGTCAGCCAGCCTATTCCGTCAAAATACACCTCAACCCACGCATGATAATTTTCATCTAAAATATTGCGTGTATATCTGTTCTTCCCCGTATCGGGCGCCACCATTGCATGATAGCCCGTAACATACCTTGCGGGTATATCAAGGCTTCGCAGCATAAGCGTCATAGCCGTTGCATAATAAGTACAATATCCGGTTTTGGTTGTTTCAATCATATAACGCACTTTATCAACCGGTGTTCCCGTATCTGTTGCAAAGCTTTTTGCATAGCTGTAATTTTGCTTAAAATATCGTTCAATCGCCATTGATTTATCAAAGTTTGATTCATAGCTTGACGTAAGCTCTGCCGCAAGCGTTTTAAGAAAGTCGGTATTTTCCGGAACATCCAAATATGATTCACGTACGTATTCGCTGTATTTGCGTTCGTCGTACATAAACTGCTCTTCCTCATTCAGTCCGGACTGCTTTTGCATAACGGCATTTGCCATCATCAGATAATCCTGCTGCTTTTGTTCAAAGGAATTATAAAACTCCCTGTCAGTCAGAACCTGAAGAGCCGCGTCGATAGTATATGTATTTGAAGTCGGGCGCTTGCCTCTGAAAAAGCTGACGGTATCGCCTACCATATCAATACCGCGATATTTACCATCAACATTATTGTTTATACCCATAGACGGGACAAATACCATAAGGCTCTTTTCAAAATCGGCTTTAACCGTAACGGTATCGTAAACAAATCCTAAACGCGTTGTCTCTGCTGCGGTCTGAGCATCACGCATTTCAAGCTTTGATACGATTTTAGAATAATTATACATCTGAGTATACTGATTAAAGCTGTCGCTTACGGCAGAATTATATCGTTTTGTATCCTCATCGTTGAGCACAAGCCAGCCTTTTTCATTAAGCTCATCCCCTATCCATCCGCGAAGATACAAGGACGTATTAGTTCGGGTCGTAACTTTCATTACAGGCAGATCTCTGAAGTTGGGAGTTTTCAGCTCCAGTACATCACCGACTATAAGCCCGCCTATTGCCCCGTCAGCATTGTCAAACTGACTGTAAAACATCGTATTCATAAACTTTGCGGCAGTATCGTCAATAAACTCACGTATGCTGTCCACCTGCAATACCTCATCGGAATAAACAACGGAAGATACGGATAACGACACCAACAAAATGACAACCGCACTGCAAAAACCGTTTGCAGCGCAGCGCGCCGCATAGCCTATGCCTTTACGGAAGAACCTTTTCGGGACTTATCATCTTGACTTTTTTGTGATATATTATTGCTTTTTTACTGTTTTTTATACCGTATATGCAATGCTCTCAGCATAGCATCCTATTATACCCGAAATAAACAGACCGAATGCCGGTCCGCTCGGTACTGCTCCGAAAAAGAGCGAAGGAGTAAGAATAATAAAACACGGCAGCACCGCAACCCAGACAAGAGATTTTTTCAGCATTGTCGATGCAAACAGAACGGAAAATACAACTGCCAAAACAATAATAACGCAGTAAAAATAACCGCTTACAAGCTCTGTATCACTAAGCCTGTCTGTGATGTTTTCGGTCATTGCACTCTTATAGTTTGTATAGCCCTCTTCAACCACTATATGAATTGTCAGGTTATAGCAAAAACTGAACGCATCGTAAATACGGTTACTGACCGAACGTAATATAAAAAGCACGGATATCGCCAATACTCCGAATGCGCTTATAAAAGGAATATAAAGTTTTTTGGACAGGGTAAATAAAGCCGACGTCATGAGACACGGAAAAGCGATAAGCATAATCCTCCAAAGCTCTATTGGCATGTTCAGCGACGTCGAGACACAGTACAAAAAGCCGACAAGACTCATATACAAAAGCAGAAACTGGAAAATAAACGGTAATAGTCTGCCCTGTTTTTTGGATTTCCGCGACTCAAGGTATATAACTTTTGGAATCACTTTTTCAGTTTTTTTTCATTCGTTTGACTTTTACTCGAAGCTCAATATATTCACGTGTATATGACAAAACTCCGTCACGTTCGGGTATCTCATACTCGGATATACGGATAACCGTCAGCTTGCTCTTCTGGTCAATAAGCATGGTTTTAATATTTTTCAAAAGGTTATCAGAACAAAAAGATGTAATAATGCATACTTCACAGCCCGAAACGGTGTTGATATCAATGCTGCGCAAAAGGTCGGTAACACTTGAATCCGTCACCATCGGAGTCATCATAATTCCTGTGCTTGCCTCATACAAATCAGACTGAGACATGATGGGAAAATACAAAACGGTATTCTTGGAAGTATTCACTATAAGGCTGAAACGTACAGAGCTTTTTGCATAATCGCGTATTGCGGAAAGAGCGCACTCCACAACGCAGTCGGTCATGCTTTTATTAATATACTCATCGTCGTAGTATGCCGACATGTCAGCGATAACTATCGCCTGATCATAAATATTTTCAGCAAAAGTTTTCATGACCAGTTCTTCGTTTTTGGCAGATAATTTCCAGTGCACATTTTTCATATTATCGCCAGTGATATAATCACGGACGCCGAACATGTCCCCACCGCTGTTGACAATAGTGCTGCCGACAAAAGTGCTGTTATCCTGTTTTTTGCTGTTCTGAGCTGACCGGCAGACGCAGCTCAATATTGCGCGGCTTTGAACGTACGGAGACGACGGCAGCTATTTTCTTTTTGATTTTTATAAGCTTTAAAAAATCATAGTATTCAACGCTTTGAGCAATTACCGAATATACGCCTCTGCTTGAAAAGAATCTTGTATATTCAATAATACCGCCGCTTCCGACAGCAGAATTAACCATAAAAAGCGTTTGCTCCGTTTTAACGCCGTCATCATCCGGCATTAGCAAAAAATTTTGAAGGACGGAGATATAAACGGGCTGTAATTTTTAACGCTTATTTTAACCGCAAAATCTTCAAATCTGAAAACATCTGTCCGAGAAGCGCTGATTTTGATTTTAATAAGCGGATAACTCAGCAAAGCCAAAACCACCGAAATAACCGGCAGTATGAGAACAATAATAAATGTCATATATGACACAGGCTCATACAGTGCCTGAGAAAAGATAAAAGACGCTACGATTATCGCCAAATATATCAGTCGGGATTTATACATGTTAAATTCCTTTTATTTTTTTAATACGGGCATTCTGATACTTTTCAGTATATCGTCAAGTATTTCATAATTTGTGTGTTTATCAAGCCGTGCCTCCGCCGAAAGAACAATTCTGTGCCCCACGACATGCTTATACATTTGTGCCACATCGGAAGGAGTAACGTAATTTCTGCCGTCAACAAGCGCATTTGCAGACGCCGCTTTGATAAGAGCGATAGAAGCGCGCGGAGAGGCGGCAAGAACTATATTCTTATTTGTTCGTGTAGCCTGAACAAGAGAAACAATGTATTCGCAAATATCCTCATCAACATACATGTTTGCAACCACCTGCTGAACATCAAGCAGCTCCTTTGCCGATACAACGGCACGCACGCTGTCAAGCGGATTCTCTTTTTTACGGTCGTAAATGATTTTAACCTCGTCGCTGCCCTGAGGGTACCCGATAACAAACTTAAGCAGGAATCTGTCCAGCTGCGCTTCGGGCAAAGGATACGTTCCAACATACCCGAGCGGGTTCTCCGTGGCGATTACCATAAACGGTGACGCCAGCTTATGCGTTTTGCCGTCCACGGTAACCTGCTTTTCCTCCATTGCCTCCAAAAGAGCGGACTGAGTTTTCGGAGATGTTCTGTTAATCTCGTCTGCAATAAGCACATTGGTCATAACAACACCCGGATTATATAAAAACTGACCGCTGGATTTATCATACACAGAAAATCCCGTGATATCGCTTGCCATAACATCAGGCGTCAGCTGAATTCGCTTAAAATCCAAACCTGTTGCCTTTGCCAGCGCCGCCGCAATAGTGGTCTTGCCGACACCCGGTACGTCTTCAATCAATACATGTCCGCCGCTTATAAGAGCAAGCGTCAAAAGCTTTACAGCCTCCGGTTTTCCTATTATTACTTTATTTATCTCTCCCATTATCGCATGACATACGCGATATGCTTCGCTATATATATTTTCCAATGTATTGACTCCCTTTTAAGAATTATATTAATATTTTACCATATAATAAAGTTCCATTGCAATGCTTTTAATAAAAAATATACTATTTTATGTTATTGAATAAACCGATATGTGCAAAATGCACAAAAATATGCGGCTTTGCCCCCCAAAGACAAAGCCGCATATAAATATATACTATATACTTTTATTTCATAAGTACAGCAACAAGATCAGCACTGTATCCGTCGCGCACCTCAATTAATGATGCGCGGTTATTCCCGAAATTAAACGTGAAATTCATTTCAAGATTGATTTTTTCATCCTCATCAAAGTCGGATTGATCCTCACCGTTAAACAGCTTAAGATAAATCTTATCGCTGTCCAGCTCATATATTTCACGATTGAGCACCGAAAAGTCAATAGCATCAGGTTCGTCGGAAAAACGGCGCGTCGATTTGTACGCGGGTTTTAAAATAGTCTCGAGCATGCATATGAAATTATCACTTTCCTCACCTATGGATGTAAACTTAATCTGAGAGTTATTCTTGATAAATTTATATGTTTTGAAAAGAGAACGTCTTATAAGCACCGGAACGGTCACCCGAACACCGACTGTTTTTCCCTCGTACTCTGCTTTTATGGTAAAACTGTACTGTTCGCTGTCCTTTTTCCAAATCCGATATATCAAAAAAAAACATTTCGCCGTCATAATTATCATAAAATAAATCCGTCATAATTTTCTCCTGTTATTTTTTAATAATTTTAGATACCTCTTCGTAAAGAGACTGAATATCCTTAAACTGTCTGTGAACGGAAGCAAACCGGACATATGCCACATCATCAAGCTCTTTCAGCCGTTCCATCACAAGCTCACCTATATAGACGGTCGTAATCTCCTTTTCAAGTGAATTTGCTATTGTAGCTTCGATATCATCGGCAATTTTTTCAAGGCTTTCAATAGATACCGGGCGTTTTTCGCACGCGCGCATCAGACCGCCGAGTATTTTATCACGAGAAAAACGCTCGCGGGTGCTGTCTTTTTTTATAACATACAGCGGTATGGTTTCAATAGCCTCAAAGGTAGTAAAGCGCTTTTGGCATCCTATACATTCTCGCCTGCGCCTTATCTTTTCACCGTCATCTGTCGGACGGGAGTCAATAACCTTGCTTTCTACACAGCCGCAAAAGGGACATTTCATGTATCGTGCCCTCCAAAGACAAAATTTACTTTTGAATTATAACACATCTGTTGCCGTATGTAAAGCAAATAATTTGCAAATAATATTGACAAAACAATAAATATGACATAGAATTATAAGGCTTTATTATGCGCCAGTAGCTCAGCAGGATAGAGCGTCCGCCTCCTAAGCGGAAGGTCGGGGATTCGAATTCCTTCTGGCGCGCCATAAAAACCGCAGACCGAAATGCAGGTCTGCGGTTTTATTAATATCAAAATAATTATTCTGTCTGTCCGCCATCGTCTTGAGCACCTATTGCAGCCGTAACTTTTTTCATATACTCATCGTTAAGCTTATATTTATATCTATAAACAAAATATGCACAAAGCATACCGACTGCGGGAATTACACACATAAATACACGTATGGAATTCTGAGTCAGCAAAGACTGTACGGTATTCGGTACATATCCCGTAAGGTCAAGAGCAGCGCCGATACCGAGCGCCGTAAACGCCGATGTCAGCTTAACAATAAGCGTCTGCAGGGAAAACACAACGCCCTCGTTCCGTGTTCCGAGCTTATACTCTCCGTAATCGACAACATCCGCAAGGAAAACAGTCGCACAGCCAAGCTCCAGTCCGGTTCCGGCTTTAAGAATAACTCCCGCCGCGACTGTCAAAATAACATTTTGCGGGCTCACAAAACCTACGATAAGCAAAAGAACAAGTCCTACAAGCGGAAGAAAGCAGGAAAGGAAAAATGCCTTTTTGCGTGACAGCAGCCTCGTTACTTTCGGGAATACAATCAGCCCGACAATTTCCGCAACAGATGCACTTACCATAAACGGAGTAATCATCTCGGCATTATTGCAGACATATCTGAAGTAGTATAAAGCAGTACCTGCAATAAGCTGAAGACCGATATTATACAGCAGAATAAACGCCACAGCCCATCTCAGCTGATCGTTTTTTGCAATAATACGTATAATTCCCTTAAATGTTACCTTGTCCTTTTTTTCGGGCGAGGTATTTATTTTCGGAAGGTTTACAACGGTAACCGTAACACTGATAATAAATATTGCGGCTATTATCCACGCAAAATAATTATAACCCAGCTGACCGCCGCCGAGCCCGGAGATAATTTTCACACCGAAGCCCGCAATGATAAGAGAATTTCCTATACTGGCAAAAATACGAGGCAAAACCGATATCTTTTCACGCTCCTGGGGATCGGAGGTGAGATTGGGAATAATCGACCAATACGGAATATCCATCACGGTATATGTCATGCCCCACAGAATATATATTACAGTTACAAATATTAAAAAGTCCCGCTCCGGAAAGTCCGAAATCGGTGAACATAACAACAAAGACAACAGCATTCATCAGTGTCCCGGACACAAGCCACGGCACAAATTTCCCCAGCGGCTGCGCGTATTGTCTATAATCATGCCCATAAACAAATCATTAAACGCATCCCACAGCTTTGCCGCAAAAAACATTCCCCGATAAACAACGGTGAAATATCAAGCACATCGGTAAAAATACAGCATTGAAAACGTCGCGATCATACCGTAAACCAAATCCTTGCCGAGTGCGCCGAATGCAAATGTGTACTTTACGCGTTCGGAACTTTACCCTTATACGCTACTTTTTCTCCTGAATTTTCCATAAATATCCCTCCGTTTCAATATTATATTAACACAAAATAAAACAGAATACCAGCAAAAATTCAAATAATTTATGAACTGTGGATTTTATTTAAAGGATATGATATAATGCTGACACAAAATTTAAAGGAGTAAGCAATGGACAGAAACGCTGAATGGATAAACAAACAGGCTGATGTATGATTTGCCTGTTTTTTTGACGTTTTTCACAAAGAAATATTAAACTCGGAAAAAACGTATGACGGAAAACTAACAAATTTACATGTTCTTTTCAGGAATAAATTTTACATCGATGCTACGGACAAAACAATAATCAGTATAAGCGCCGACGATTATTATAAGCTGTATATAAACGGTATTTTTGTCTGTTCAGGTCCCGCCCCCGGTTATCCGTGGCATTATTATTATAACGAAGTAGATATAACACAATACATACACAGCGGAGAAAACACAATCGCCGTACATACATATTATCATGGTCTTATCAATCGGGTATGGGTCAGCGGTGACAACCGCCACGGCATGATATGCAGTATAACCTCAAACGGCAAGTCCGTACTCTGTTCCGACGAGAGCTTCAAATGCCGTATACACAGCGGTTTCGGCGAACAAGGAATATCTGTAAGGCGCCATGATACACTGTTTTGCGAGCAAATTGACTTAAACGCGCCGGAGACCGGCTTTGAGCGTCCGGATTTTGACGACAGCAGCTGGGAATCCTGCCGTAAAAAAACAAATGCAGATTACAAGCTTGTGAAACAGCAGACCAAAACGCTTGAATACTATAAGGTCAAGCCGAAAAAGATAACAAAAACAGAGGACGGCTGGCTCATTGATATCGGACAGGAAATAGTAGGATATCTTAACGTACATGCCAAGGGTAAAAAGGGAGAGGTTGTTTGCGTCAGGTACGCCGAAGAAATGTGTGACAACGGCAGCTTAATGTATGACACAAGATGCGGCTGTCACTATGAAGATAAATGGATACTGTCCGGAAACAACGACAGTCTCACAGCCTTTGATTATAAAGGCTTCAGATACGCACAGATAATATGCGGTCAGGGCGTAACTGAAAAAGCGAGATTTTTGCACAAGTGCGTCACTACCCTTTTAAAACAGCACTCACCTGCACGGTTGATAACAGCGATATACAGAAAATCTGGAAATTGTGTGAAAACACACTGAAATACGGCACGCAGGAATGCTTTATCGATTGTCCCACTCGTGAAAAGGGGCAATACTTAGGCGATGTATGTATAAGCGCTGTTGCTCAGGCTATACTTACAGGCAGCTGCGACATGCTGAAAAAATCACTTGTTGATTTCGCGCAGTCGCATATCATTTGCCCGGGGCTTATGGCAGTTGCACCCTGCTCATTCATGCAGGAAATAGCGGATTATTCTCTTATATATCCTATGGCGCTGCTTTGGTATTACAAGCTCAGCCATGACACCGTACTTTTGAAAGAGCTTATGCCCGTACTTGACGGTTTGAGCGCATATTTCAAACGGTATGAACGCGAAGACGGTCTCATTCAAAACGTATACGATAAATGGAATCTTGTCGATTGGCCCGAAAATCTCAGGGACGGATATGACTTTATGTTGTCAAAACCGGTATCAGACGGCGTACATAACGTAATCAACGCATTTTATATCGGAATGCTGAAATGCATAAACGAAATCAAGCAAATTCTCTCCGGGCAAACAGTAAATATCTCTGAATATGAATCCGCATACATAAATACATTCTTTAACAGCAGCGCAGGGCTTTTTACAGACAGTCCTCATACCGAGCATACAAGTCTTCACGGAAATATACTGCCCTTTGCTGTTCAACATAGGAATTAATGAGAACGTCAAAAACAATATCGTCACTTTAGCAGAAAACAAAGGCATCACCAAATGCGGCACTTACTTTTCATTTTTTGTTTTGCAGGCATTGAAAAACTCAGGTGAAAAAGAGCTTGTTTTAAAGCTTATGCGGGATAAAGGCGCATGGCTGAACATGCTTTCGGAAGGCGCGACCACAACCTTTGAGGCTTGGGGAAAAGCTCAAAAGAAAAAAAACTGCAGTCTTTTTTTCATCCCTGTCCTGCTGCCCTATTTTTTGATACTTTACGACATGTAAGTTTTGCTATTATTTATATCAGGTTAATGCCAGGTTCATATTTTTGGCATAACATTTATCAGCGAAACGGAGGTATGTAAATGATAGAAATAAAAGGTCTGACAAAATGCTACGGAAAAAACACTGCCGTAAATAACATAAGCTTTAATTTTGAACAGGGAAAAATATACGGCTTTTTTAGGTCCCTAACGGCGCCGGGAAATCAACCACAATGAACATAATGAGCGGTTGTCTGTCCGCAACGGACGGAAACGTACTGGTAAACGGTCATGATATTTCTTCAGAGCCGGTACAGGCTAAAAAGCTCATCGGATACCTGCCGGAAACTCCGCCGCTGTACACTGAAATGACGCCGCAGGAATATCTGTGCTTTGTTTCGGGCGCAAAAGGGATAAAGCGCTCAGAGAGAGAGCAAGAAATTCAGCGTGTGATTGACTCTGCGGGTATTACTTCCGTAAAAGACAGACTCATATGCAATCTTTCAAAGGGCTATCGTCAGCGCGTAGGCATTGCTCAGGCGCTTATCGGTCAGCCCGAATACATTATTCTTGACGAACCCACCGTAGGGCTTGACCCGAATCAAATGATAGAAATACGTGAGCTGATACGCACGCTCGGAAAAGAACACACAGTAATATTATCCAGTCATATACTTTCCGAAGTGTCAAATATATGTGACAGACTGCTTATTATTTCGTCGGGCGAAATCGTCGCGTCGGGCTCTGTCGATGAACTCAGGCACAGTCTGGGAGAAGATATAAAAATCAATGCTGTTTTTAAATCGACCGATGAGGACGGATTAATAAAAATAATATCAAATATTGAGGGGGTTAAATCGGTTTCTGCAGCGTCCCGCGATTTAAACGATTGTATATCACTTGAAATAACGTCTGCAAAAGACATACGTGAAAATATATTTTTTGCATCAGCCGAAATAAAAACCGCAATTATAGAAATGAATATTAAAAAGCCTTCTCTGGAGGAAATGTTTATTGAGCTTACCTCCTTTTGTGAAGAAAAGTACGGAGGAAAATAATGATATCAGTTTATAAACGCGAGCTGAAAAGTTACTTCACCTCATACACGGGATATATTTTTACGGCATTTATGCTTCTTACAACCGGTGTATATTCATGGTATATTAATTATTTAAATCAGAGTCCGGAGTTTGAATATATACTTTTTAACCTGAATTTTATATATTTAATAGCCGTTCCTATTTTAACAATGAAAACCATTTCGGACGAACGCCGACAAAAAACGGATATGCTGCTGTACTCACTTCCGCTCAGCGGCACAGCAATAGTTTTGGGAAAATACTTTTGCACAGCTCACGGTTCTGCTGATACCCACTGCCGTCATCTGCATATATCCGCTGCTGCTTATGATGTTCGGTACAATATCTGCGCTTACCTGCTATTCAACCATTTTCGGATTTTTCCTTATGGGAGCAGCTCTAATATCCGTCGGTATGTTTGTTTCTTCACTTACAGACAATCCGACAGTAGCCGCAATATCAACCTTTGCCGTACTGTTTATAAGCTACCTCTCATCAATAATTGCCGACGGAATGTCAACTGCGGCTATAACTTCACTTTTAGCGTTTTTCGCCATTACATTATGTATAGCAGTCTTTATAGGATACATCACAAAAAATTCGGTATTCGCCGTGATGACCGCAACCTTTCTCCTGCTTTCGCTGACTGCCGTATACATATTTTTCCCGACAGTTTTTGAAGGTGCCGTACAAAAGGTATTCCGTTCCCTCTCTCTCTTTGACAGACTAAGCTACTTTGTAACCGGAATATTCGATTTAGCGTCCGTCATCTATTATTTATCTGTCTGCGCGCTGTTTTGCTTCATCACTGTTCAGACGATAGAAAAAGAGGAGGTGGAGCTGACCGTGAAGTCATCAAGCTTTACAGCAAAATTTAAAACAAGAGTTTTCAAAAAAGGCTCCCGCTTCGCCTTTTTTACGGCTCTTGCCGTAATTATTGTGATATTAATTAATATATTATCGTCTTTAATACCGTCCAAGTATATGCGCTTTGACACCACGGACCAAGGCCTTTTCACTATATCCGAGCAAACAGAAAATATACTTAATACGCTTTCGGAAGATGTTTCTGTATATCATCTTTGCAACGGAGCAATCGAGGACGAGAACATATCCGAGCTGCTGCTGAAATATGCATCTTTCAGCGATAAGCTGTCAGTCTCCGTAATAGACACTTCGTTATATCCCAATTTCTATCAGGACTATACGGACGAAGAACCGTCAGATAACAGTATAATAGTTTCCGGTAATAAAAGGCACAGAGTTATTGATTTTTACGAAATATACACAGCGTCCAATGACGAATACGCCTATTACGGTTATTATGATATATTCAACGGGGAAACTGAGCTTACATCTGCCATTGATTATGTAACTACCGATAAACTGCCTAAGATATATACGCTGGAGGGGCACTCGGAGTACACCTTATCCGATGAGCTTCAAAAAAAAGCGGAAATACTGAAACAGAATTTTGATTTGGAGTCTCTCAGTCTAAACGGCCGCAACGCCGTACCCGAAGATGCTGACTGTATTATGCTTCTGTCACCGCAGAGAGATATAACCGAAGAGGAGCTCGGCATGCTGACGGAATATGAGGAAAACGGCGGCAGGCTTATAATAACGGCGGACTACAACACCGAAGAAACTCCTGTCTTCGACACGCTGCTTGGCAATTTCGGACTGGAGCTTGCCGACGGAATAGTATTTGAAGAAGACAGTAAAAAAACCATGTCTCATCATATCCGTACTTTATTTATCCTACAATTATTCCTCATGAAATCACCGAACCGCTGATTTCGGGAAATCTGTATTTGCTGTTTCCCCTGGCACTCGGAATTGTCACAAAGGATGACGCCGACGCTTCGCTTAATATTGAACAGCTTATTGCACCGAGTGAGTCCGCATACTCAAAGATAGATATAAACAGTGATAATTTAAACAAAACCGATGACGATATATCGAAGGTCCGTTCTACTTCGGCGTTGCCGTTTCCGGAAATGAAGATGAAGACGGCAGGCTCGTCGTATTTTCAACAACAGAATTTCTTGACGGCAGTGTCAACAAATCCGTTGCCGGAGCAAACTACGATTTGTTTATAAATTCAATAGCCTGGCTGTGCAGTAAGGAAAACGCCATTTCGCTTCATCCCAAAAACCTGCTTGAGACCAGCGTCGCAGTAAGCAGCGGCAGCGCAAGCATCATGTTTGTGCTTCTTGTAATAGCAATCCCCGGCATTTTTATCGGGGCGGCATTTTTAATAATAAGAAGACGCAGGCTGAAATAATACGGCTGCATCAAAATAAGACCGGATATATCCGGTCTTATTTCATTTTCGGGTTTGATATAACAGAGAATAAATATCCGAAGAAAATAGCTGCGGCAACGCCTCCGGCCGATGCCGTGAGTCCGCCCGTAAATATACCGAGCCATCCGAATTCCCTGACACCGGCTTCAACACCCTTTGCAAGCGAATACCCAAAGCCCGTAATTGGAACAGTAGCGCCTGCACCGGCAAACTTTACGAGAGGTTCATACACGCCTATTGCAGTCAAAACAACACCCATAGTCACAAACAAAACCACAATTTTTGCAGGTGTCAGCTTCGTTTTATCTATTAAAATCTGCGCTACGGTGCATATTGCGCCGCCGATTAAAAAAGCATATACATAATCCATTTAATTTTCCGCCTATTCTGATACAAAATTCACAAGATGCGCAACAGCCGGAATACTCTCTCCCTGCTGTGACGCAGTAGGACTCATAAGAGCGCCTGTTGACATAAACAACACATTTTTCAATTCCTCTGACGCAAGCTTGGGCAAAACATAGCCGGTCAGAACAGCTCCGCTGCAGCCGCAGCCCGATCCGCCTGCATGAGTATCCTGTTTTTCATTATCAAAAATCATCAAGCCACAGTCATTATAATTGTTTTTCAGCTCAAAACCTTTTTCATTCATCATATCCCGCAGTATTGACGCACCGACAGAACCGAGATCTCCGCTCAGTATCATATCATAATCATCGGGAGCTGTGTTTGTATCCTCAAAGTAGTGCATAAGCGTATCTGCTGCTGCGGGCGCCATTGCCGCGCCCATATTATTAGCGTCGGTGACAAGAAAATCTATAACACTGCCAAGAGTTATGCGGTTTATATTTATATTCCCTTTTTGCCCTCCTACAATCACCGCCGCACCGGCAGTAACCGTGCGCTGGGCGCTCGGAGTGCGCTGTCCGCCGTATTCGAGAGGCTGTCTGAACTGACGCTCCGCACTGCAAAAAATGAGATGATGTAACACCCGCAGCATAGCGCGAATATCCGCATTCAACGGAAAGAGATGCAACAATCGTAGAAAGTGCCATAGTAGAGCATGCTCCGAACAGACCGATAAAGGGAACATCGTTGTCACGCACACTGTAGCTGGAGCTTATACACTGATTTAAAAGGTCTCCGGACGCTATAAGGTCAAGGTCTGAAGCCTTTAAAACGCCCTTTTGCAATGCACTGTTAAGTGCAGTCTTCTGCATTTTGGTCTCCGCCTTTTCATAGGTCTTTTCCCCAAAATACTCGTCGTTTACAACCATGTCAAAATACTTGCTCAAGGGACCTTCTCCCTCAAATTTACCTACTATGTTTCCATAGCTTGCAACCTTAATTTTATCGGAGAATTCCAATGTTCTCCTACCGATTTTTTTTGCCATACCTACCTCAAAATACTATATTTACAAGCCAGTAAATTAAACCGTACACCATAGATGCAATAACTCCGTATACAATCACAGGACCTGCAATAGTAAACATTTTTGCTCCCACACCCATTACGTAGCCTTCTTTTTTAAATTCCATTGCTGATGAAACAATAGAATTTGCAAAGCCGGTTATCGGTATTATACTGCCGCCGCCTGCGTGCTTGCCAAGCTTATCATATACACCGATGCCTCGGTCAGAAATGAGCCGAGAAATACAAGAATTATCGGTGTTATTTTCTTAACTTCAGATGTTCCTGCCCCAAGCATTACAGCAATATCGGTAATACCCTGACCGATTATGCAGATAAGCCCGCCGATTAAAAAAGCTTTAATGCAGTCCTTTAACAGAGGAGAATTCGGCGTTTTCTTTTTTACATATTCGTTATAGTTCGATTTATCAATCGCCATAAAATCATGCCTTTCCTTTTTTAATATTTTTAGCTTTGCTGTTAAAAATATTCAGAGAGTTATAATTAAAAAAAGGCAGGGTTTTAAATTGCTTAATTTGACATACTTATTTTGTATATATTCCGTACTCGGTTGGATTGTCGAAGTGGTTTTCTTTTTTGCAAAAACCGGACGATATCATAAAAGAGGAATTCTTAACGGAGCATACTGTCCGCTGTACGGCTTTTCCATGGCGGTTTGCACCTTACTCACCGCCGACATACTGAATAATCTTTTTTTAACAATAATATTATGCGCAGCAGTATGTACTGCTTTTTGAGCTCATAACCGGCATAATTTTTGACAAACTGCTCAACCGCAAAATGTGGGATTATGCAGAGCAAAAAATTTAATCTCGGCGGCTATATTTGTCTGGGCTTCACAGTCATATGGGGGACTGTCGCCGCGCTTAGTATAAAATATCTCAATCCACTGCTCCTGTTAAGCGACAGTGCGGGCGACACGGCTCTGAAAACAGTCTTTTGCATTGCATTAAGCGCGTTTATGATTGCAGATATATTCAGCTTTGTCAAAACGCGTTAAACCGCATTGAAAAAAACCGTTATATCTGATATAATCTGCAAAAATTATATAACGGAGCTGAAATAACATGTCATTCCCAGATAAGGATTTTATGCTGAAAGGCAAAACCGCGAAGCACTTGTTTTTTGACTATGCCGAAAATCTTCCTATAATCGATTATCACTGTCATCTCAACCCGGAGCAGATAGCAAATAACAAAAACTTTTCGGGCATTACAGAGTTAATGCTCGGCGGCGATCATTACAAATGGCGCGCCATGCGCTCTCTCGGTATTGATGAAAAATATATAACAGGCTCCGCCGATGACAGAGAAAAATTTCGCATGTGGGCAAAAACCGTCTCATATGCTATCGGTAATCCGCTTTACCACTGGACGCATTTGGAGCTTTCACGGTATTTTGGAATTGATAATCCCCTTTGCACAGATACGGCGGATTATATATACGATAAATGCAATGAACAGCTGTCAACAAATGAGTTCAGACCTCAACAACTGATTTCGCGCTCAAATGTTGAAGTGATATGCACAACGGATGCGCCCATGGATGAGCTCAATCATCACAAATATTTATCTGAAAATTTTAAAAATTGTAAAGTGCTCCCCCACTTTTCGTCCGGATAACTTTATTGAAATAAAATCCCCTGCATATCGCGAATATATAAGTATTTCTAAGATAAAATCATATTCCGATTTGCTGAAAAACAATCACAAAACGCATTGAATATTTCAACAGCGCCGGTTGCCGTCTTGCAGACCACAGCTTATGCTCTGTTCCGTTTGCCAAAGGAGACGCAAGCGAAATATTCGAAAAAGTAATGAACGGCGGGAGAATCACCGACTATGAGGCTGATGTTTACAGAACTGCCGTACTGAATCACTGTGCAAAAGGAATACAGCAGGCTGGGCTGGGCTATGCAGCTGCATATAGGCGCTCTGAGAAACAACAACACTCCTATGTATAAAAAGCTGGGGCCGGACAGCGGGTTTGACTCAATCAATGATGTCAATATAGCACAACCGCTGGCAATGCTGTTAAATTTGTTTGAAACCGAAGAGCATATGCCCAAGACAATACTTTATAACCTGAATCCCAAAGATAATTACGTTCTGGCGGCAATGTGCGGAAATTTCCAGTGTGCTCCGTATTTCGGAAAAATACAGTTCGGTTCCGGCTGGTGGTTTAACGACCAGCGCGACGGCATCGAAAGTCAGCTGAAAGCAATAGGTAATCTCGGCATACTCGGTACATTTATCGGAATGCTTACAGATTCACGCAGTTTTATTTCATATCCGCGCCACGAATATTTCAGAAGAATTCTTTTTGCAACATAATAGGCGGCTGGGTAGACGATGGCGAATACCCGCGGGATGAAAAAATGCTCCGGAAAATAATTACCGGCATCTGTTATAGCAATGCGAAAAGCTACTTTAATTTCTGAATAAAAATAAGACCCGGACATTAACCAAATGCGGGTCTTTATTTTCGGTTATAACAAAAAAACCGGAGCAAAAACTTGCTCCGGTTTGTGGAAGTTAACGGGCTCGAACCGCTGACCCTCTGCTTGTAAGGCAGATGCTCCCAGCTGAGCTAAACTTCCATGTATGGTGACCTGTACGGGAATCGAACCCGTGTTACCGCCGTGAAAGGGCGGTGTCTTAACCGCTTGACCAACAGGCCTGATGGTAGCGGCAGTCGGATTTGAACCAACGACACTTCGGGTATGAACCGAATGCTCTAGCCAACTGAGCTATGCCGCCATCTGTACCAGCCGTTAACATGCACGGCAATTGTCAGCCTAATGATTGGTGCCGTCAACGTGTTATATGATACACTATAAAACAATAATTGTCAATACCTTTTTTCAAAAATTTTGCATTTACATTTTACCGCGCGTATGATAAAATTATCATATTATTTTTTTAAGGAATACACATGAAAAATATACCTTTTAATAAAAAATTCAATCTTACTTGCACCTATGGCAGGCATAACGGACAGTGCTTTTCGCAAAATATGCAAAAAATACGGCGCCGATGTAACAGTAAGTGAAATGATAAGTTCAAAAGGAATTTACTACCGTGATAAAAAGACAAGTTCGCTTATGCATTATACGGCACAGGAGGAACCGATAATCATACAAATTTTCGGAAACGACTCAGAGTGCATGAAAAATGCGGCGGAATACATAAATTTACATAGCACCCCTGCCGCCGTTGACATTAACATGGGCTGCCCCGCTCCCAAAATATTTCAAAACGGCGACGGGTGCGCACTTATGAAAGATCCGGATAAGGCATATAAAATAATCAGAAGTGTTAAGCAGGTCTCTGCCTTTCCCGTAAGCGTTAAATTTCGCAGCGGAATTGACAGCGAACACATAAACGCGGTTGAATTTGCGAAAATGTGTCAGAGCGCAGGAGCAGATTTCATTACAGTGCACGGCAGGACACGCAGTCAGTTTTACTCCGGAAAGTCAGATATCGAAATAATCAAAAGCGTGGTGTCGGGAGTAAGTATCCCTGTAATCGCAAACGGTGACATAACGGACGCCGTATCGGCAAAGCATATGCTTGATTATACCGGTGCATACGGCATAATGATAGGTCGCGCCGCACTCGGCAATCCGTTTATTTTCGCAGAAATAAAAAAAGAGCTTTTCAATACATTTGTACCGACAACGGATATTTTCAGTGCTGCGCGAGAGCATCTGATGTACGCGGTCGAAAACAAGGGTGAATTTTCGGCAGTCCGTGAATTCAGAAAACATCTTCTCTATTATCTTAAAGGTATAAATAACGCCTCACAGCTTAAAAGAATGAGCAACAGTGTTATAACGGTTGACGATTGCCTGAAAATTTTTGAGCTTGCGGGTAAAAATATTTAAGAATACAAACGTTTTGTGTTAACATACTAAATTTAGAAAAAAGAGGTAATGCTAATGCAAAACAATAATGAAAATAACTCAAAAAACACCGAAGAAGAAATTCAGTTTAATACAATAAAGGAAATGGGCGCTGTTAAAGCCGACAGCGGAATTGAAGTTATCTCTGTAATCGGTCAGATAGAAGGTCACTTCATTTTGAACGACCAGAGCAAAACCACAAAGTACGAGCATTTGCTGCCCGCGCTCGTTGCAATCGAGGAAAATCCGAATGTAACCGGTCTGCTAATACTAATAAACACCGTAGGCGGAGATGTTGAGGCAGGTCTTGCCATAGCCGAAATGATTGCATCTATGAGCAAGCCCACTGTCTCAATCGTGCTCGGAGGCGGACATTCGATAGGTGTTCCGCTCGCAGTGGCAAGCGATGTATCCTTTATTGTCCCCAGTGCAACAATGACAATTCATCCCGTTCGAACAAACGGAGTCATTATAGGGGTACCTCAAAGCTTTTAATAATTTCGAGCGTATGCAGCAAAGAATAACAAATTTTATTGTAAACAATTCAAACATTACGGAAAAACGCTTTAACGAGCTTTTTTTATCAAATATAGGAGAGCTTGTAACGGACGTCGGCTCTACCCTTGACGGTGTTCAGGCTGTTAAGGAAGGACTTATTGATAAAATCGGCGGACTTGCAGACGCTATCAAAGAACTAAAACAATTATGCGGGAAATACAGCAATGATAATTAATTTTAATGACCTTGTAAAATATTACGGCTCTGATATTATACTTGACAAAGTATCGGGAATCGTCAGTCAAAAATCAAGAATAGGTATAATAGGTGCAAACGGTGCCGGAAAAACTACGCTTTTAAAGCTGCTTTCCGGCGCTGAAGCACCCGACGGCGGAACGCTTTATATAAATCCGAATGTAAAGCTCGGTTACCTTACACAAAATTTTATTTTTGACAGCAGCGCTACCGTCTTTGAAGAAATGCTGAATGTTTTTGAAAAAGAAATACAAGCGATTGAAAAGTTAAAAAATCTCAATCTTGATACAAACGACGGAAAGTATGAATATGACAGACTTACAAAATATATAAACGCACGAGACGCATATAATATTGAAGTTAGAATTAACTATGTCTTAAACGGAATGGGTTTTACGAAAAAGCAAAAATCGCAGACTGTCTCAACCCTCAGCGGCGGAGAAAAAACGAGGCTTGCGATTTCAAAGCTACTGCTCTGTGACGCAAATGTTCTGCTTTTAGACGAGCCTACAAACCACCTGGATTTTAAAACCTGCGCATGGCTTGAAGAATATCTTGAAAATTACAGCGGTGCAGTAATAAGCGTAACACATGACAGATACTTTTTGGACAAGGTATGCGATGAAATATGGGAAATCGAATACGGTAAACTTAACGAATACCATGAAAGCTATTCATCCTATAAAAAAACAAAAGCCAAAAACCTCGAGCTGGCTGAAAAGGCATATAAAGAGCAAACCGATTACATAAATAAGCTTGAAGATTATATAGCTAAAAATATTGTCCGAGCTTCTACCTCCAAAATGGCAAAAAGCAGACAAAAAGAGCTTGAACGCATGGAAAAAGCGGACAAGCCGCGAGTGTATAACAAACAAATAAACGTAAAATTCAAATTTAATAAAAAAAGCTGGTTTGACGTTCTTAAATTAGACAATATATCGGTAAGCGCAGGAAACAAGCTCCTGTTTTCCGGGCTGAGCGCAGACATAAAGGCAGGAGAGAAAATTGCCGTCATCGGAGACAACGGAGCAGGAAAATCAACTCTGTTTAAAGTACTTACAGACAAGCATGATAGCTATACCGGCAAATTCTCGTGGGGAAAAGATGTAAGCATCGGTTTTTACGAACAAAACCATGAGTATGAAAATCCCGATAAAACGGTACGCGACGAGCTTTGGGATATATATCCGACCATGACAGAGCATGAGGTGCGCTCTCATCTCGCTTCCCTGCTCTTTACCGCAGACGATATTTATAAAAAGACTGCTGACATATCCGGGGGAATCCGCACGCCTCCAGCTTGCAATTTTGACATTGCAGGACAACAACACACTTCTTATGGATGAGCCAACAAATCATCTTGATATGATGAGTAAGGAAAAGCTTGAAAGCGCACTGGAAAACTTTTCAGGCACAGAGCTTATAATTTCACACGACAGATATCTTTTGAATAAAATTCCCGATAAAATTATTTATATTTCAAAAGATAAAACAGCAGTATTCAACGGAAATTCGATGAATTTCTAAACAGCGGTATTTTTAAACACAAGTGATGAATCAAGATTAAAGAAAAGAGCAGTTCTCAAAACGGATATAAGTCTAAAAAAGACCGAATAAATGATGCAAAAAAGAGAGCGGAAATAACAAATTGCGAAAAAGAAATAGCCGAATTGGAAAAATGCATTTCACAGCTTGAAAAAATCATTGCCGAAAATACAAGCAATTATGAAACACTTGCATCAGCCTGCAGTGAGCTTGAATTAAAAAAGAGCGCGCTTGACGTTTTAACGGAACGCTGGCTGGAGCTGTCTGATTAAAAAAATAAGATAAAGCCTGACGAATAAACGTCAGGCTTTATCTTATTGATTATATATCAGTTTATAAATAATATAAACATGACCAAAGCATCAGCTTTTGCTACTCCTTCTTACCGCAGGAATCACTCATCGGACATCCGCTGCAGCCGCACGAAGACTCACCACGGCGTTTTTTCTTTATAAGGCTTACTGTTATTGCCGCTATAATCCCGAAAAGCAGCAAACATACAATGATTGTTCCTATATTTTGAGAAATCCACGCCATTATACAGCATTCCTTTCCTTATTATTTTTTTGCGGACGTAACAGCATATACATTATAAACACTAAAACGGCGACGGCAAAAACAAGCCCCACAGGATGAGCACTGCCCGTTAAAGCCGAACCAAACTGATAAATCATAAGCGAAACAGCATATGCAAACACGCTCTGGTACCCTATGGCAAACCACATCCACCCTGCGCTGTTCATTTCCCTTCTGATAGCTCCGATTGCGGCAAAGCAGGGTGCGCACAAAAGATTGAATACGAGAAACGCATATGCTGACAGTTTAGTCATTTCCTCAAAATCGAGAACTCCGAACACACCGACAATTTCTTCTTTAGCGAGAAGACCCATTATAGAGGCGATTGACGCCTTTATATTGCCGAAACCGAGAGGCGCAAAAAATCCAGCTTATAGCTCCTCCTATCATGCCGAGAACACTGTTTTCAAGCGGCATATCGGAATCAAACATAAATCTGCCGTTTAATACTCCGAAAACAGAGCCTGCCCAGACAACAATCGAAGCAAGGAGAATGACGGTACCTGCTTTTTTTATAAACGACCAGCCCCGCTCCCACATTGAACGCAGTAAATTTTTAACAGTAGGCATATGATATGCCGGCAGCTCAAGAACAAACGGAGCAGGTTCGCCCGCAAAAAGCCTTGTTTTTTTAAGCATTATACCGGATATTACGATAGCTGCAACACCCACAAAATACGCCGACGGAGCAACCCACCATGCATCTGCGAACAAGGCAGAAGCAATAAGAGCAATAACGGGAAGCTTTGCTCCGCACGGAATAAACGTCGTTGTAATAATCGTCATACGACGGTCACGCACATTCTCTATTGTTCGTGACGCCATGATACCGGGTACCCCGCAGCCTGTTCCGATAAGCATTGGTATAAACGATTTACCCGACAAACCGAATTTTCGGAAAATACGATCCATTACAAATGCAATACGCGACATATATCCGCAGGCTTCCAAAAATGCCAGCAAAAGAAACAGAACAAACATCTGCGGAACAAATCCGAGTACAGCGCCAACGCCTGCCACTATGCCATCCAGTATAAGACCGTCAAGCCACTGCGGTACATCAGCGGCATCGAGTCCGCGTTCCACAAGCACAGGTATACCGGGAACCCAAATACCGTACTGCGACGCCTGAGGCACGTCTGCGGCATTTTCACCCAGCGCCGAATCATAAATCACAGAAATATCATATCCGTCTTTTGCAAGAGAATCCGCATAGGCAGAATACAAACTTTCAAATTCTGCAAAGTTTTTTGCCTTTACAGCAGACTGAATCCGCTCGGCACCGACCGCTCCGTTATCGGCGGCAGCATCGATAATTTCGTTAAACTCGGATGTCCATATATTTTCAGCCGCATAATCCGCCATTTCATCGTCATAATCCGATGTGCCAATACCAAAAAGATGCCAGCCCTCGCCGAACACACCGTCATTTACAAAATCGGTGCTCATTGTTCCGATGGTTGAAATAGATATGTAATACACCAAAAAAACATAATTACCGCGAAAATAGGCAGTGCAGCCCATCTGTTTGTAACAACACGGTCAATTTTATCGGACGTGCTTAGCTTGCCGGCATTTTTCTTTGTATAACAGGATTTTAGCAAGGCTTCAACATAATTATAGCGCTCATTGGTTATAATGCTCTCTGCATCGTCATTTAGCTCCCTTTCGGCTGCGGCAATATCCGTCTCAATATGTTCGACAATCTTTTTATCCAGCGCCAGCTGCTCTAAAACCTTACTGTCGCGTTCAAATATCTTAATGGCATACCAGCGCTGCTGTTCATCAGGCATATCATGAATTGCCGCCTCCTCGATATGAGCAATGGCGTGCTCCACAACGCCCGAAAAGAAATGCTTCGGAACCGTTATTTTACCTTTTGCAGCATCGATTGCCGCTGCGGCAGCCTCGTCAATACCGGTGCTGCGAAGAGCGGATATCTCCACTATGCGGCAGCCTATTCTTTTTGACAGCTCGGCAATATCGATTTTATCTCCGTTTTTCTCTATGACATCCATCATATTAAGAGCAATTACAACAGGTATTCCGATTTCCGTCAGCTGCGTTGTCAGATACAGATTACGCTCTATATTTGTAGCGTCAATAATATTCAAAATAGCGTCCGGCCGCTCACCTATGAGGTAATTGCGGGCAACCACCTCTTCGGGCGTATACGGGGATAAGGAATATATACCCGGCAGGTCGGTAAGAATAACGCCGGAGTGATTTTTCAGCTTTCCTTCTTTTTTCTCAACCGTAACTCCCGGCCAGTTACCCACAAACTGATTGGAGCCCGTGAGTGCATTAAACAATGTTGTTTTGCCGCTGTTCGGATTGCCTGCAAGCGCAATTTTCAAATCCATATCCCTCAATTCTCCTTAAGCAGTAATACAAATAATTCAAAAACAGAACAGCCCTACTCAATCTCAATCATATCTGCATCGGCTTTTCTGATTGACAGTTCGTATCCGCGTACCATAATTTCCAGCGGATCGCCCAGCGGCGCAACCTTACGCACGTAAACTTCTACTCCCTTAGTAAGACCCATATCCATAATCCTGCGCTTTAAAGCACCCTCTCCGTGCAGCTTTACCACCCTTACCGTGTCACCTATTTTAGCAGATTTAAGAGTTTTCACAAAAAATCCTCCCGATTTTTTATAAATAAGCCGATTATTGGCTTTCATATACCAGTATTTATCTTAAAACAGTTAGCCTTAACTAACTACTATATAGGATACTGCAAAATATGGTTTTTGTCAACAATTATAAATGGTTTTTTCATGCACCGATTTCATTTTGTCACGTTAATCAATTATTAAAAATCACAGCTTTCGGATTTATACAATTCGCACAAACAAGAAAAAACCGGAGCTTATAAGCTCCGGTAAAAACACAAAACACAATTATTCATCCGACCCGCAGTCATGAGGACAATTCTCACAGTCAGACAAGTCGAATTCAAGCTCCTCGCCGCAGTTGGGACAGTTAAGCTCTCCCTTATCTGCCGTCTCATTATCCCACGCAGAATTCTTCACCGCAGTTAGGACACACTACCGAATAGAAATCATCCTCGTCGCAATCGCAGTCGCACTCGTCGTCAAGAAAATCCTCAACAGCCTCAAGATCCTCGTCGATTTCGCCGACATATTCGTCAAGCTCTGTCATATAATCGTCCATATCCTCAATGGAAGCTGCCATCTCGTCAAGAACGTCTACAATCTCGCTGACTACCTTTCCCATAGGGTCTTTATCCTCTATACCCAGACCCTCCATAAGACCTCTGATATAAGATACTCTTTCAAGTAAAGTCATAATTTAATCTCCTTATGCTCTTTCCATATATTCGCCGGTTCTTGTATCAATTCTTATCTTTTCACCCTGATTAATAAAAATCGGAACCTTAATAACAGCACCTGTTTCAAGCGTTGCCGGCTTTGTGACATTTGTCGCCGTATCGCCTCTTACGCCCGGCTCGGTATCAGTTACCTCCAGCTCTACAAAAGCGGGGGCTCAACACCGAAAACATTTCCTTTATAGGACATGATTTTAACGGTATCGTTCTCTTTGACAAACTTAAAATTATCCCCAAGCTTGTCCGCATTAAGCGGAAGCTGCTCATAGGTCTCTGTATCCATGAAGTAATAAAGCTCGCCGTCGTTATAAAGATATTCATACTCTTTTCTTTCAACGTATGCGTTTTCAAACTTATCGGTTGGGTTGAAAGACTTTTCAACTACGGCACCGGTAATGACATTTTTAAACTTGGTTCTTACGAAAGCGGCGCCTTTACCCGGTTTTACATGCTGAAACTCAATGACCTGGAAAACCTGACCGTCCATGTCAAAGGTCACGCCGTTTCTGAAATCCCCTGCTGTAATCATATTTAAAACCTCCAATATATTCTAAAGGATATTGTACACTACAATTTGTATGTTTTCAAGCATTTTTTAACAAACGATTCGATTTAAAGACTTTTTTCAAGGTTTTTTAGAGTATTTTTCATGAAAAGCGCGTCTTTCGACATAGTACCGGCACTTTCGCAAATAATTATCGGGCTTAGGTCACGCTTCAATATAATCTCGGCAAACGGCTCGAATTCGGGACCGTACTCTGTATCCTCAAATGTCAGATGACGTTTTTCGCCGCCTGCCGAATACTCAATTTTAGAAAAATGCACATGAAAATTCTTTGCTCTGAACTCACCGAGCCTGTTTTTGTATTTTTGTCGATAATCCGCTCAAAATCATCAGGCTTGTAAAGACAGCCCTGCTCCCCTTGCATTAATATGCCCGAAATCGACAGTCGGTATTATACGCTCATCAACGCTGCACAGCTCAAGCACCTCGTTTAGAGTGCCGAGCTGGTTGATTTTTCCCCATTGTTTCGGGACACATGCAGATATCACCAAAGCCGTTCTCATCCATTGCCGCAACAGCCTGCTTCATGGTATCCACTGCCAGCTCAAGCGCATGCTCGCGGGACATTTTCGAGCACGACCCGCTGTGTATTACAATTCGCTTTGCACCTGACAGCCTCGCAAGCGAGGCGCTTTGAAGAATATAATTTATACTGTTTAAGCGCTTTTGCTCATCCGTGCTTGACATAGAAATATAATAAGGAGCGTGCACCGAAAGGATTATATTATTTTCCTCTGCACTTTTTTTGAGCTTAACAGCGGCGTCCTCCCTCATTCGTACTCCGCGGCCGCACTGTATTTCATAAGCATCCAGTCCTACTTTGCCCAAAAATTCAGGCACCTGATAAGTGTTTTTATAACCGCTCTCGTAAAACCAGTCACAGTTTCCTCCCGGTCCGAATTTAACCATACAACCAATTTCCTTTCCCAAATTAAATGTCTACTTTAGCTCTACCACGGTAACACCGCTGTCGCCCTCGCCGTATGCGCCCAGATGAAAGCCCTTTACCTGACGGTGACCTTTCAGATGTGAGTGAACGCCGGCTCGCAAAGCGCCCGTACCCTTACCGTGTATTATAGTCACGCTTCCCATACGGTCAAGCACAGCCCTGTCTATAAACCTGTCAATAGCATCCAGCGCATCCATAACCGTCTCTCCGCGAATATCCAGCTCCATGCCCGTATCCTGACGTTCGGAGCGCACAAAGCTTTTTGCCGTGCCTTGAGGCTTCGGCTTATCCGGCTTTTTGTCCGCAATACTGTCACGTGTGTAAAAAGCTCATTAATTTTACAGCTTATAGAAAGTCCGCAGCAGTTTACTCTAGCGTTATCGCCTGATATGCTGACACATTCTCCCGATTTTGAAAGCTTGGGAACAAAAACCGTCATGCCGACCGCCGCACGTTTTCCGAGAGGTTTACCGTCCTGCGGCTTTGCTTCAAGCGGAATATCTCCGGCATCGAGCTTATTTATACTGCTGCGGACAGCACTGCGGATACGCTGAAAGGACTGCTTGTCCATTTCGCTTCTCTGCTTTTTAAGCTCCTCAAGCATATTATTGGCGTCGCGCCTTGCTTTTTCTATTACCTGCCGCGCCTTCATACGCGCATTTTCAAGTTCACGCTCCGCATTTTTTTCAAGTTTGAGTTCTTTTCTTCAAATTTAAGCCTGAGCTCTGCCGCCTCAGCCTTCTGTTCGGCAAGCTCACGCTTTAAACGTTCATATTCGCCCTTTTCACGCAGAAGCTCATCCACAACTCTGTCAAATCGCTTCACTTCCTGACTTATGTGCGACTTGGCATTGGCTATTACATCATCCTGAAGTCCGAGATGCTTTGAGATTTCAAAGGCATACGACTTTCCGGGTATGCCTACATTGAGCCTGTAAGTGGGACTGAGCGTTTCCAAATCGAACTCAAAAGAGGCGTTTTTTATTCCTGCCTGCTCCAGCGCAAAGGTTTTCAGTTCACTGTAATGGGTAGTACATGCGACAAAGCTGCCGTTTGAGCGCACCTTTTCAATTATTGCAATAGCAAGGGCTGCACCCTCCGACGGGTCGGTACCGCTGCCGAGCTCATCAAACAGTACAAGACTTTTACTGTCTGCCGCTGAAATTATATTTTTATTGTTTTTCAAATGTGATGAAAAAGTAGACAGTGATTGCTCTATCGACTGTTCATCGCCTATATCCGCATACACTCTGTCAAACACAAACACCTTTGCGCTGTCACACGGCAAGTGCATTCCCGCTTTGGTCATAAGCGCCATAAGCCCCAGGGTCTTTAAAAATACGGTTTTGCCGCCTGTATTGGGGCCTGTGACAATAATAGTGTCAGTGTCGGAATCCATACTTATATCAAGCGGCACCATTATATCCTTTGAAATCAGCGGATGACGCGCATGCTTTATTTCAACAAGCTTTTTCTCTGCAATGTATGGCTCGCACATATCGTATTCATAGCTGTACCGAGCCTTTGCAAATATATAATCAAGCGTCAGCAGGCTGCGATAGGCAACGGTGAGCACAGGAGCGTACACTGCCACCTCCTCCGTAAGCTCCGACAGTATACGTTCTATTTCACGCTTTTCCTCATTTTCAAGCCGCTGAATATTGTTGTTTGCCTCAATTACAAACAAAGGCTCCACAAACAGCGTTGAGCCGCTGTTTGACGTGTCATGTACAAGACCCTTGATATGACCGCGGCTTTCAGCCTTCACCGGAATAACAAATCGGTCATATCTTATAGTCACAAAGAGAGTCCTGGAGATACGGCGATACATCCGAACTGCGTATATACTTGTCCAGCGACTCCTTTATCTTTTGCGGTTCTCTTATAATACTGCGGCGTATAGACAAAAGCGCGGGTGACGCATCATCTGCCACATGCTCTCCGTCCGGAAAAATCCTGTCGATTTTTTCGGGCAGCGCTTTGTCTGTAAACATACGCTCGAAAAGAATTTCAAGAGTATCGGTCTGAGCATTGCTGTCTTTTCTGTAATCATACATTCTTACAGACATTCGCATAAGACGCGATATAGCCATAAAATCGTTGACATTTAAGGTTATGCCCTTTACTGCACGGCTTATATTCAAATCAATATCATCAGACAGATTACCCAGAGGTACACGCCGGTTTTAAAATAAGCATATTTTTCGCCTGCGTAACCTCGCGCTGCATACGGACAACACAGCCCCTGTCATACAGCGGGACTATTTGCCTTATCATTTCCTGTGTTTTATGTATAGCGGCAAAAGAGGCAAGAGTCTCTTTAACCTTATCAAATTCCAGCGCCGACATGGATTTTTTATAATAAAAAATTGTACGGTCGTTCACTTTTCTAAATCACTCCGTTTAAAAATCTGAGAGACGCAAAATCGCGTTCCGTATGATAAATTATATATTGTTGAGCCAGGTTATAAATTATTTCGCAATTCTCTGCTAAGATGCATTCATAAGCGTCAGCCGGCGATGCGGACAGAATCCTGTAAATATCATAAACGGCTTTGCGGGAAATCATTATTCCAGCGTGAATATTGTTTATATGCAGCCTTCCGTCATTCAAATCAAAACAGTACACCTGAGCTTTTTTTTCAGCTTCAAGGCAGGGCGTAAATCCAAGCAGCTGGGCAGCTTTGAATTCAAAAGCAGGCTTTACCGTCTTTATACTGCATCCGTCTGCCAGTCTGCCGAAAGCCTCAAGCACAAGAGACATAAGGCATTTGTAGTCGCAGTCCGCGTCGGACGACACGTATTTTGCAAGCTCCGCAAAATAGCCCGCAGCAGAAAGACAAGCAATGTCATTACGCAAGCCGTAAAAGCTATTGAGCGGCGTTATACTGTTAACCAAATAGTTGCCGCTGCCTGTTACGTACAGCACAAATTCTCCGTATGTAAACAAATCAAAAGTGTAACTCTTTTTGCCGGCTGAACGCTTCGGTGTCACAAACGCGGTGATAAAAGAGCTGTCGGTAAGGATATGCAAAAGCCTATCCTTACCGGGCGTATCACTTATCTTCAGAATTATTCCCTTTATCTTGACTGTTGTCGGCATCGGAAGAAGTCACCATATCCTTTGTCTGCGCAAAGGTTATATACGCCTCCACGCTGCCTGTATTTTTAAAAATCTGCCATGCATCGCTGTTTTTCATAAACATCACCCTTTATATTCTATCTTTTGAAACTATTTTTTGTTACAGTGATGTTTATAATCAAGGTAATGTTTTACAGTCCGAGCTGAGTTAGCATTGAGCTGTTGTTCTGCCAGTCATTTTTGACTTTTACAAAGCATTCGACAAAAACCTTTTTACCGAAATGCTCTTCAAGCTCAAGCCTTGCCTGCATACTTATTTTTTTCAGCATGGCACCGCCTTTGCCTATGATGATACCTTTGTGAGACTCACGGGTACAATATATCGTAACACTGCATTTGACAAGTGTTTCATTCTGTTCAAAGCTGTCTGCAAGAAGCGCTACGGTATGAGGTATTTCCAGTCCGAGGTTATAAAGCATCTTTTCACGTATGACCTCGCAGACGTATTTTGCATCGGGCATATCACTGACAAAAGTACTGTCGTAATAAAAAAACGACGGTTCCGCGCGCTTTTCAAGCTCTGAGAGCAGCACATCAATCCCGTCACCCGTCAATGAGCTTACGGGGATAACCTCTTCAAAATTGTAAAGAGGCGAAAACTGTGCTATTGTTTCCAGAACCTGCGGCGGTTTTACGGTATCCGTCTTATTGATTACAAGAAACGCCCGCATTTTATTCGCACGCAGCATCCTAACAATACTCTTTTCGGCGGCAAGCACTCTGTCGCCAGCCTCAACAACAAACAAAGTAATATCGGCGTTTTCAATGCCCTCGCTCACCGACTGCATCATAGCTTGTCCCAATCCGCTTTTGGCTTTATGCAGACCTGGTGTATCAAGGAAAACATACTGACAGTCATTTTTTGTTAAAACCCCAGTTACGCGCACACGTGTAGTCTGTGCTTTGGGAGAAACAATAGAGACTTTCCTGCCCATTATTTTGTTTAAAAGCGTAGACTTTCCTGCATTCGGTCTGCCGCATATAGTCACAAAAACCGTTTTAGACTCATTTTCCTTTTTCATTTTTAAATATATCCTTACAAAAAATAAACAGTACCGATATTATCAAAGATAAAATAAACAAACAAAGTCTCAAAAAATCGCCGAAAACAAAGTTAAAAATCTGCTTTAGCACCTCAGGCTGCCAAAAAAACTCAATTCCGACTGCAACGGAAAACAAAGCCGTTGTTAAAACAGCGCCCGCCGCCGCATCCTTTGCATGTTTTATTTTGTCGTTATAACCCTCTGTACAGGCATTGCAAACCTGCTCCAAGGCACAGTTGATACCCTCGCACATCAGCACCAGCGCAATCACTGAGAAAATGACTGCATCGGCGGTACGGTCAAGCTCATAGAATCCTTTAAAATAGAGAATATAAGCTGCGGCTACCAAATGAATACGAAAATTACGGCAGGTTTTAACACAAAACCAGATGCCGCTCACAGCATATTTGAAGCTTAACAGTAAAGCTTTCATCTTGTAAGCCCCATAGTCTCCAGCACAGCCTCCTGTTTGGAAAACATTTTCTGCTCGTCTTCTTTGCCGGTTTCATGGTCATACCCTAAAAGATGCAGCGTACTGTGAACGGCAAGAAATGCCGCCTCACGCTCAACCGAATGACCGTATTGCGCTGCCTGTTCCCGCGCGCGTTCCCTGCAAATCACCATGCTTCCCAAAAAAGCGCTGCCGCTTTCGTCTGCACGAATTTCCTTTCGGCTTGCAAACATGGGAAACGAGAGCACGTCCGTCACACTGTCAATACCGCGGTTCTCGTTATTAATACGGCGTATTTCATCCTCATCGGAAATAACCACCTCTACAGTACAGTCACAATCAACCTTTTCACTTTCAAGAGCCGCCCGAACGGCACGTTTTATTGTTTCCGACTGCCAATCACCGCCGTATATATCTATCTGTACTCTCATGAAAGAATCCTGCCTTTGGATGAATTTTCGTATGCGTCGACAATCTTCTGAACAAGTGCGTGACGGACAATGTCCTTTTTATCAAATTTATGAATACCTATCAAGTCGATACCGCCGAGTATTTTCAGAGCATGGACAAGTCCCGAAGTCTTTCCGCGTGGCAAATCGACCTGGGTCACGTCCCCTGTTACCACAATCTTTGAATTAAAGCCAAAACGCGTAAGAAACATTTTCATCTGCTCAATCGTGGTATTCTGAGCCTCATCAAGAATTATAAAGCTGTTTTCAAGAGTCCGACCGCGCATGTAAGCAAGCGGCGCTATTTCTATAATTCCCTTTTCCATATAGCGCAGATAAGTATCTGCGCCCAGCATATCAAACAAGGCGTCATACAGCGGACGAAGATAGGGGTCAACCTTATTTTGCAGGTCACCGGGCAGAAATCCGAGGCTCTCCCCCGCTTCAACCGCGGGACGCGTCAGTATTATCTTTGACAGCTGCTTGTTTTTAAGCGCCGTTACGGCAAGCGCTACCGCAAGATATGTCTTTCCGGTGCCGGCGGGTCCGACTCCGAAAGTCACGACATTTTTATTTATGCTGTCAACATACTTTTTTTGAGAAACGGTTTTAGGTTTAATCGGCTTACCGGAGGAGGCAATACAAATACATTCATCCAGCGCACGCGCCACATCCTCGTTATCCTTCTCCGATGAAAGACTCATTACATATTTTACGGTTTGAGTATCAATCACATCGCGCGTTTTAGCTATATCAAAAAGGTTCTTCAGCGTCTTTTCGGCATACTCGACATTCTCCCGCTCGCCCGTCACAGAGACCATATCTCCGCGGCTCAGAATCCTTACATTACACTCATTCTCAATTATCTCAATATTTTCATCAAACGCACCGAATACGGCAGAAATGTATTCGGTTTCCAGACCGTTTAGGGTTTTTTCCATCCTTTATTTCCAGCTTTCAGTCAATTTTTCTTGATATACCTATATCCTCGTAGCAGTTAAGCATCACCTTTACAGTGACGGAATCTTCATTAACCTGTTCTTCATACTCGCGTCCGAGCACTCTTATACCTACAAGATTATATTCAAAATCACGCAGCTGCTCATATGCGTCATACAGCGCTGTTTCCTTTGATTTTGTATATTCGTAATTTTCCACCTCGGTATAGGTGGTTTTGCACAGGCTTATCGGCAGCACAAAGCTGTCTGTCAGCTTTAAAAACTTTTCCGATTTTGTAACATCGTAATTATTATATAATATTTTTTCACTAAAATAAAGAGGAACGGAAAATCTTATGAATTTTAATGAATATTTATTTTTTACGTTTCCCGTCCTGACATGCTCTGACGCTTTGAGCGGCACGGTGACCGTTTTTGTATGCGTTGTATACGCCATAACCTTAGCATACGAATGCAGCTTATACTGAGTACCGTATTTATCGGTATAATCTCCCGAAACAATAAGGTCTCCCGCTGTCACCGTGTCTCCCGGCTTTACAAGACTGTAACCCATATAGTCGGAAACCGAGGCAATCACGCCGTCCCTGGCGGCATATATGCTGCACGGCTCGCTTGCATCTATAAGCTCGGGCTTTTCACTTTTTTCCCTTACCTCTACAAACGCGGTTGTCCCTTTGATATTTATGGATATCCACGAAATCTTATCATTGTGCTTTAAAAAATTGTTCTCTATCTCTCGTATATTGAATTTGCGTTTAAGTCCTCCGACAGTAAATCCGTTTTCGGACAAGACCGTTAAAACCTCCTGCTCGGATATGCTCTCGCAGCCGCTCACCCGGACATTCCACACAAAAAGCGACGAAACATACAGACTTGCCGCAATTATAATTATACCCAGCATAAGCCCGTAACGGCGGCGGTAATTACGTGTTCTCTGCGGCAACCCGAGTCTTTTTGTAATATGTATTCTGACATGCGATTTCCTGACAAGCGGACGCAGATGCCTGAAGTTTTTCCTGTAAATACCGAAAGAAACGCAGCCGTCATCATCGCGGCAGATGTCGTATATCTTAAATTTTTCACTGTGAGCCAGATTTAAAAAACGCTCACAGCCGCTGCCGCTGATACTTACGCGCAATGTTCCGAGCAGATATCTTTGCAATGATTTTAACATATTAAGCTCCCTTATTCAAGACAAACGCCCTTGATTTTTCCGTCAATTACAATAATACCGCCGGAGTAACTGTCCAAAGTCAGACCGGTTCCGTCTATTACAACTGTATGTACTTTCGTGTTAATGCGCACGCGGTCCGCTTCATACTCCGAAATTCCCGTTGCATCTTCAATTATAACACGTTTATTTCCCACAAGCTCAACGGACGAGCAGCCGTCAACCGCCGGATTTACGACTTCAATACCTTTTATGAAAGCGCCGACGGGCGATTGCTTTTTTGATTTGTTTTTTATCTTATTTCTCACTTACATCGCTCCCTACTCAAATTTATGCAATAAAAGCAATATTATTGCATATAACTTACCATGAGAAAGATTAAACCTATACTTACAATTTCAGCCGCGGTAATTCTTATTGCCGTATTTTCCCTGCGTTCCGATACCGTTATTCAATCTGTGATGTACAGTCTGAGGCTGTGCTACGATTCGGTCATACCGTCGCTGTTTCCGTTTTTCATACTCTGTGAATTTCTGATGTCCGCAACTGCTGGCACCGGCAGCAATCACTGTGCCGCGGCATTTGCAACAGGACTTATAACGGGCTTTCCCACAGGAGTTCGAAACGTCTGCAAGCTGTACAGTGACGGTAACATTGATAAAAAGAGCGCATGTTCGCTGCTGCACTGTACGGCAAACGCATCACCGGCATACATTGTGGCTTTTATAGGAGTGTGCATAATCGGCAGCAAGACGGCGGGAATTGTGCTTCTTGCATCGCAGGTTTTATGCGCTTTTGCCTGTGCAGTATTTTTCGGATGCTTCAAGAAAAAAATCAGCAGCAAATCAAAAATAGGTGTAATCAATATCACTGAAATTGCATGTCAGAGCATTTCCAACTCGGTAATGAGCTGTTTATACGTATGCGGATATATTATTTTTTTCGGGATTATAGCAGACATTGCCATCGAAGCGGGTCTTCCCTCGCTTGCCGCCAAGATACTGTTCTTTTTGCCGGAAAGCCAGGCAGGGGCACTGAGTGTAGGTTTTATTGAAATAACGCGAGGCATATATATGCTAAACTTTACGGACAGCAGCGCTATTATCATTGCAGCCGTTATAGTCGCCTTTTCCGGAATTTCAGTAATCATGCAGTGCATTGCATGCGTAATAAAAGCAGGACTTCCGAAACGTCCTCTAATAATCGGGAAAATAATCTACACGGTACTTATGCCGATAATAGCTGCCTGCCTGTCTGAAATAATATCGGTTGAGGTTGACGCGCCCAGAGCGCAAATGCCCGTCATTTCCTTTATTCTCTTTATTATCTTTTTAATAACCTGCATAATTTTTATTTATAATATCTTTGACAAATCAAAACACACGATGTATAATAGGATAAAATAATTAATCGGTGGTTAAAATGATTTTTTCAAAGGATATAACGCCTGTGTGCGCTTATTGCGAGCATGGCAGGCAGATAATGTCGACAGACGACGTTATCTGTGAAAAGAAAGGAATTGTCAAAGCAAGCTACGGCTGCCGCAGGTTCCGATACACGCCGCTGAAAAGAATTCCGCCAAAAAAAGCCGCGGTACACAGCGCGTTTACCAAAGAGGATTTTGAATTTTAAACGGCGAAATTTCTTTCGCCGATTTTTTGTATATTTTCATATTATGCTCTCAAAATAGTTACGAGGTGATAATATGGAAGATACAATAAAAAAAGTCTTCGGACGCCAGATTTTTGACAGCCGCGGTACACCGACTGTCGAAGCGACAATCGTCCTTGAAAGCGGAGTGGCTGCAACCGCGGCTGTTCCGAGCGGTGCGTCAACCGGACAGCACGAGGCATGCGAGCTGCGTGACGGCGGTGACGATTATATGGGCAAGGGCGTTCTGCGTGCCGTTGACAATATAAACTCAGTTCTGTCAAAGGCACTTGAAAATGAATCTGTTTTTGACCAAACGGATATCGATGCCATAATGTGCGACGCCGACGGCTCCGAAAACAAATCGAATATCGGAGCAAACGCAATTCTTGCAGTTTCTCTTGCGGCTGCACGTGCCGCGTCGTTCTCGGCAGATATTCCGCTCTACGAATATATAGGCGGTATTAACGGCGCAACGCTGCCCGTACCGATGATGAATATACTGAACGGCGGAGCACACGCCGGAAACAATATAGATATTCAGGAATTTATGATTGTACCGACAGGCGCACAGAGCTTTGAGGACGCTATGCGCATGGGTGTCGAGGTATATCATACCTTAAAGAAAATACTGTCTGAAAAAGGGCACTCCACGGCTGTCGGCGACGAGGGCGGGTTTGCCCCCAACCTTGCAAACGACGAACAGGCGCTTGAGCTTTTACTTGAAGCGATAGAAAAAAGCGGGTGCAAGCCGGGAAACGACATTAACATTGCTCTTGACATGGCTTCAAGCGAATGGGTCAGCGAAGACGGATACCTGCTTCCTAAGCGAAACATGTACTTTACCAGAGCCGAGCTGATTGATTATGTATGTGAGCTGAAAACGAAGTATCCTATAATTTCAGTAGAAGATCCGCTCGGTGAAAACGATTTCGAGGATTTACAGAGCTTACCCCTCGCGCCGGAATACAGATTGTCGGCGACGATTTGTTTGTAACAAATCCGGCACGGCTGAAAAAAGGCATTTCGGTAAAAGCTGCAAACGCCATACTGATAAAGCCTAACCAAATCGGCACATTGACCGAAACCATGGAGGCAATACGCCTTGCACAGACTTAAAGGCTATAAAACAATAATTTCCCACAGAAGCGGCGAAACAGCCGACTCGTTTATAGCAGACCTCGCAGTCGCGATGAATGCGGGACAGATAAAAACGGGAGCACCGGCAAGAAGCGAGCGAGTTGCCAAATACAACCGTCTGCTGCAGATAGAAATGGCACTCGGTGAGCGCGCACGCTATCCGGGAGCAGAAATTTTCAAATAAAGCGGTGATAATATGAGTTTTTACGACACAGTTTACGAAAATGTAAAAAGAATACCAAAGGGTAAAGTTGCAACCTACGGTCAGATCGCGGCGTTGTGCGGCTCGCCGATGGCGGCAAGAGCTGTGGGATATGCGCTGCACGCAAATCCCGATCCGTCCGATATTCCGTGCCACAGGGTTGTCAACCGCCACGGCAGACTTGCCGCCGCATATGTTTTCGGCGGTCTTGACGAGCAGCGTATTCGTCTTGAAAACGAAGGCGTGGAGGTAAACGAGGAGAATATGGTTGATCTCCAAAAATTTCTTTGGCAGCCGTAATATTATACAGTCATAATCAAATCAAGATAAAGCGCCCGCTGAAATTCAGCGGGTGCTTTGCCTATTTAAAAAGAGATGAGTTTTTGCTCATCTCTTTATTGTTAAAGCGCCCTTATTTTTTGAACCGGGTTTTCGGCAATCAGCTCTCCCCATTCTTCCAGAAGCGCTTCATTTACAATACTCCATTTACATTTTTCACAAAACTCTGTAAGTTTTTTTATCAAAAGATAAAAATTCTCTCCTGAGACAGTTTCGGGCGGAAAGTCTACCGTAAAGTAATATTTGTCTCGATATTTATACATCCGGGTTGCACTGAATTTAACGTCCTTGTTTTTATCAAAAACGCCGGCGATATCAAAGATATTTTCCGGACAGTACAGTTCAAACAAATACATATCCTCGTCAGCCTTTACCGTTTTATCTATGTTGACAGCATTGTCGGATGACGGTAAAAGACGGGTAATAATAATATAGTATGAGTTTGATATACCGGGGATAACCTCTACGAGCACCTTGCTGTCAAGAAAATTAACTCCCGTACTGCTGTAAATTTCGTTCAGCAGCATTAGCAAAAACTCGCGTGATGAAGCGTCGTCGCTGTCGATATTCTCAAACGTAACTCTGTATTCTTCCAGATCCTTGTCTTCAATCAGTACCTTTACTTTATCCTTATCAATTACCTTTAACAGCATAAACCACTCACCCAAATCTGTCTTACAATATCCTATTCGGGTCAGAGGAATTATGTGTCAAAGCTGACTTTTTATTCTGTTTAAAGCTCCCTTTTCAAGTCGGCTGACCTGTGCCTGAGATATGCCCACCTCCTGCGCCACCTCCATTTGGGTTTTTCCGTCCAGAAATCTCAGCGCTATTATCTCTCGCTCTCTTTCGGGCAGATTTGCTATCGTCTCTTTTATCAGTATTTCATCCAGCCAGTTATTATCGCTTCCGCCGTCACTGACCTGATCCATAACATAAATTGCGTCGCTTCCTTCAGAATACACCGGCTCAAACAGTGAAACGGGATCTACAATCGACTCCAGCGCCAAAACTACATCCTCTTTTGACACTCCGAGTTCCTTGGCAATCTCATCGGCTGACGGCTCCCTGGACTTTTCTGAGGTAAGACGTTCCTTGACAGCCAGCGCCTTGTAAGCCGTATCGCGCATCGCACGCGATACGCGGACTATATTATTGTCGCGCAGATATCTGCGTATCTCTCCCAAAATCATAGGCACACCGTAGGTGGAAAATTTAAGTCCGAGCGTTGTATCAAAATTTTCAGCGCTTTTAATGAGTCCTATACAGCCGACCTGAAATAAATCATCCATACTCTCTCCCCTGCCGGCAAAGCGCTGTACTATTGATAAAACAAGTCTCAAATTGCCTTTAATAAACTCATCCTTTGCCGCTTTATCTCCCTGCTTTATCCTTATAAGAAGCTTTTCCTTCTGCTCGTCCGAAAGAACCGGCAGCTTTGATGTGTCAATTCCGCTTATTACAACTTTATTGTTATTTATCATAGTTTTGCCCTCCGTAATACCATTATTGACAGGCATTTTTTTAAAATTACCTGTGTCACATTTATTTTTGCGTTATATTATGGAAACAGAGGGTATTTGTGCAAACTGCCGCAAACCTGACCGAATACGGCGTGCCGCGCGCCGAAAAAATATGCGGCATCCAAGGCGCATGCCGGAAAGGATTTGGTGATTTATGACTTATGACACATTCACAGCAGCCAATACGGAGAAAGGATTTTGTTCTTACTTCGACGAGCTTATACGCGACGATTCACTTAAACGCGTTTATCTTATAAAAGGCGGTCCCGGATGCGGAAAAAGCACACTGATGAAAAAAATTGCCGATAAATTCGAAAAAGAAAATATGACGGTGGAGAGAATTCACTGCTCCAGCGACCCTGACAGTCTTGACGGGGTTAAAGTTACGGAAAAAGGTTTTGTAGTAATAGACGCCACCGCTCCGCACGTATACGATATGGGTACACCGGGCGCCTTTGAGTCAATAGTTGACCTCAGCAGGTTTTGGAATGAAAACAAGCTTGCCGAAAACAGAGATGAAATAAAGTCTCTGTTTACCGAAATATCCGCAGGCTACAAGCCGGTGTATAATCTGCTTAAAGCCGCGGGAAGCGTTGAAGCATGGCAGTGTCAGCAGCTGGACGGCAAAATCGACTACGAAAAGATAAATGCCCAAATCAAAAAAGTTATTAAGCAAAATGCAATAACACCCGTATCCTCAAAGCCAACCGTATCAAACAGACTGTTATCCGCTTTTGCAGGCGACGGCGTTATAACATACAGCAAGACAACGGATACGCTTTGCAGCGAGTACATCATTATAGATGACACGGCGGGTATCGCCGGTATATTTTTATCAAAGACGGCGACATGCTTTCAAAAATTAGGGTATGACACTATTCTTATACGTTCTCCGCTCAGTCCCGACAAACGCTTAGAGCAGGTAATTATCCCGCAGCTGCGACTCGGCTTCATAGCGGGCGGGCACTTATATTCACCCGAAATCGATGATAAAAAGGTTTTAAAAACCATAAGCTCAAAGAACTATATAGACCGCGAATTTTATTCTGCCAATAAAAACAAAATTACCTTTGCAAGAAAGCTGATACGCGAGCTAATATCAAGGGCGGCAAAGGATATGGGTGATATCAAGAAAAAGCATGACTTACTTGAAAAGTACTATATAGAAGCCATGAATTTTAAAGCGCTTAACAAATATACGGAAGAATTTATTCAGAAGCTGTAAGCATCAGCCGGCAGGTGCAGATACCTGCCGGTTTTACTTTACAATAAAATTCTGCTATAATGTGACCTGCAAGTATCAATATCTGTCTTTATAAGTGAAGGGTACTCTGAATTATTGAAGGGAGCGGGATTATGGAGGACGCACAAATCATAAAGCTGTTTTCTGAGCGTGATGAGCTTGCGCTGAAGGAAACACGTCTGAAATACGGCGGATACTGCATGATAATAGCGCGCAATATATTGGGCAGTGAAGAAGACGCCGAAGAGTGCATAAACGATGCTCTTATACGTTTATGGAACGCAATACCGCCTCATAATCCGAAAAGTCTGCAGGCTATGATAGGCAAAATTACGCGTAATATCGCTCTGAACAGATATGACAGCTCCAATGCAAAAAAGAGAGGCGGCGGACAGACAGAGCTTGTCTTAAACGAGCTGACAGAATGTTTTGCGAGCACAGATAACACCAGGAATATTGCAGATAGCTTGGATATACAAAAAGCTATCAGCCGTTTTCTAAAAAGCCTCAAAACGCAGAACAGAATAATTTTTATGCAAAGATACTGGTATCTATGCTCTGTAAAAGAGATTTCACAGAACCTGTCGGTCAGCGAAAGTAAAGTTAAGATGACGCTTATGCGCATCAGAGGCAGGCTGAAGGAATTTTTGGAGAAAGAAGGTATTGATATATGAATGAAAAGGACTTTTTGAAAATTTTAGGTAAAACCGACAGTAAATATATAGAAGAAGCGTCGCCGACGCTAAAGCCTCGAAAAAAGCGCACACATATCGTATGGTTGAGTGCAGCGGCATGCATCGGTTCCGTAATAATAACCGCCGTTGCATTTCATACGGGAATTTTCTATAAACCGTCAGATGGCAATATATATACGCAAAAACCGTCTGTCGGCACACATGAAAGCAATAAAACAAACAGCAACACCGATAAAACGGATACGAAGCCGAACAAGGATACAGACAAAATCCCGGAGCAATCGGCGAAATGGCCGATAAAAAGAGTCCCCGCAGAAAGCAGCGCCGAAAAAGTGCCGGTGCCGAAATGGGAGGACTTGACACTCGCTCAAAAATATCCGACAGTACAAATAAATGATATGGAATTTTCCGGGCAAAATGCAAAGCTGACAAAGCAAACGGTCGGCAGAGAGCTTGCCGATGTTACAGCGACAGGCTTCATTGGAGAGGCAGAAAAAAAAGCCGACGCCACAGCATACGCCGTAATCGGGATTGACGAGCGCTGCGCCGCCGCAATTAAATTTGACGGAAGCGAAGAATATTACGTATATATAAATTCGTATTATCTCCCCTCGACTCTCGGTGAGTTTACAGACGCACTGTCATTGGAGGAAAATATTGAATTCGGTGCTGCATCATACAGTTACTTTGAGAACGGTGCATACAAAAATATAGAATTTAACGACTTAGATGACAGTGTAATATGGGATATGCTCCTCTCTGACAGAGATGCTAAATCAATAGATAATTATGACAGCCATGATTTTACAGCCGAAATGACAGTCGGTGTGAGCATACCGCTTTTGGGATACGAAAACATAGCTTTTAAGCGTAACCGAAGACGGATATCTGATAACTAATATTTTGAATACCGGCAAAGCCTTTTTTATAGGCAAAGAAAAAACGGAAAAATTTTACAGATTATGTCATTGACAACTGTACCGGTTATGAAATCGTATATGTAAGCGACGGCGAAGAAATTCCCGAATAAATGCGTGACGTAATAGTCATAAAATATTGTCAAAAAAAAAAGATGCAGAAGGTATTTTCTGCATCTTTTTGTATTACATAAATAATATATTAGTCATAATTATTGATTTTTCGGCGTCGCAATGTTATAATTCGTATAGAATTTAAAGATAAGCAACAGATACGGAGTTAAGTGATGAAATTAATATCGTTTGCAGTTCCCTGCTACAATTCACAGGCTTATATGGAAAAATGCATCGACTCTCTACTTGCAACGGGAGACGATGACATTGAAATAATAATTATCGACGACGGTTCTACTGATAAAACAGCGGAAATTGCCGACGACTACGAGTTAAAATATCCCGGCATTGTGCGTGCTGTTCATCAGACAAACGGCGGACACGGCAAAGGTGTAAATACAGGACTGGAGTATGCAAGCGGTGAGTTTTTTAAAGTCGTTGATTCCGACGACTGGGTTGACCGAAAAGCGCTGGAGTCGGTTCTTACAGCCCTGCGCATGTTTATCTCCTCAGATATACCTCTCGATATGCTTATAACCAACTATGTCTACGAGCACGTACAGGACGGCAAGCATCATACAATATCATATTCCGGCATTTTCCCGGAAAACAGAGTTTTCGGTTGGGAGGATATGATTCGTATCGACCCCGTAAAATATATAATTATGCACTCTGTCACCTACCGTACAAAAGTGCTGCGAAGCAGCGGGCTAAAGCTGCCCGAGCACACTTTTTACGTCGACAACATGGTGCTTTACAATCCTCTGCCTAATGTCAAAAAGATGTACTATCTGAATGTTGATTTTTACCGTTACTACATTGGGCGTGTGGATCAGTCGGTAAACGAAAAGGTAATGATAGGACGGCTGGATCAGCAGATTAGAGTAACAAACATGATGCTTGACAGCCACGACATAAACAAAATCAAAGAGCGTGAGCCGAAGCTGGCTAAATATATGATATATTATCTTTCGATAATGTATACCATTACCACCACACTGCTCGCACTGGATAACACTTCAGAATCAGACCGAAAATTTGTCGAGCTGTGGGAACGACTGAAAGAGCGTGATATACGGCTTTACAGACGAATCCGCTATTTTTCAAAAGCATTTTTCATGGCACTTCCCGGAAAAAGCGGAAAGAAAGTGTCCAAAGCGCTGTATAAAATAGTCAGAAGGGTATATAAATTTAATTAAGATGACAAAAGGCTTTAAATATTATTTTGAAAAAGTATAAACATAGTCTGCTCGTTTTATACTTTTTTTCTTTACATGCCGTATTTCATGTTTTTGAATACGTTTACTCCGTCCAGAGACGATGTTTTCGTTATGTACAGCAAGCTGGACGATTACATACCGTTTTTAGAGATATTTGCAATTCCTTATTTTCTTTGGTTCGCTTATATTGCTGTGGGATATATTTTTTTAATGCTGACTTCCCGCGAAGAATTTGTACGCATGTGTATTTTTCTGTACACAGGCATGACGGTGTGCCCTCATTATTTATACGGTTTTTCCCAACTGTCAGCAGCTGCGCGTTGATTATGACACGCTTGGCAGAAGCAATGTCTTAATTGATTGGATACGTTCACTTCAGAATATGGACAGCTCGTATGACGTATTTCCGAGCATACACTGTCTAAACTCTATCGGTATGCACATTGCAATAGCAAAGTCGAAACAAATAACAAAATGCCGCCGCCTTATCGTCTGGTCATCGCTTATACTTGCAATTCTTATTATCATGTCCACCGTGTTTATAAAGCAGCATTCGATTTTAGACGTTTTCGGAGCATTTGCGCTCGCAGTTCCGCTTTATTTTTTGGCATACAAGCCAAAGCTTACTTTCTGAAAAGGGGCAATAATATTTATACCCGTCTGTTTTCAATATACAGGCGGGTATTATAGATATATAAAAGGATGATATATAAATGTTGTTCATTATCATATTATGCGTAGTGATTATACTGTTTTTTTTCTGCATCTCCCCCGCTCTGCGCCGTCATCCGAATTCACAGCTATGCAAAAATCTGTTCGTTGCACACCGCGGGCTTCATTCATTAAAGGACGGTATACCGGAAAACTCCATAACAGCAATAAAAAGAGCCGCCGATATGGGCTACGGTGTGGAAATCGATATACACATAACTCTTGACGGAAAAGTAGTTGTATTTCACGACGATACACTCATGCGTGCATGCGGAGTGAACAAACGTATTAAAAATCTGACATACGACGAGTTATGCGAATATAAACTTTTTGGCACGCAGGAAAAAATCCCCACTCTCGAAGATGTGCTGAAGACCGTGAACGGAAGAACCATGCTCGTAATTGAATTCAAGTGTGCCGATGCCGGCTTTAAACAGCTTTGTACTGCCGCGGACAGGCTTTTAAGACAATACAGCGGCAAGTATATAGTACAGTCATTTAACCCGTTGCCGATGTTTTGGTACAGGCATAACCGACCGGATATCTGCCGCGGTCAGCTATCAACCGATTTTTTCAGACAGCCTAAAAACAACGCGCTGAAGGCAGCCGCAGGTCTGTTGATTTTAAATATGATTTCCAGACCGGATTTTATATCTTACGACATGCGTTATGTCAAAGCATTTCCAAGAAGAATATGTTCTTTTTTAGGGGCAATGCGCGCCGGATGGACTTTTACCGAGCTGTCGCAGGTTGAAAAAGTTAAAAAAAATTTTGATATATACATTTTTGAGGGCTTTCTACCTGAAATTAAAGAAAGTTAATAACAAATAAAAACAGCACGAAAACAATATCCTTTCGTGCTGTTTATAATTATCACAGTTTTCAGGCTATGCCATTACAGCAGGATACTGAAATAATATACAGGCATTGCGCTCCATCCGTGGCAAAGACTGCCTGCATTGGAAAAATCAGAATCTCCCTTCTCGGTTTCCCAAAATGAGGTTGCGCCGAGATCAAGCATTTTCTTATATTTCACCCCTAATATCATTTAAAATATAATCTTTATATTTATCCTTGTCAATCATTAGCAGTACGTCATATTTAAAGCAAGCCATGCTGAGCGTCGCTTTTGTAAGCGCATTTTCGCCCGTCATGATTTCTGCAATTTTATCTGCCTTTTCGTCTTTGGCGGCACCGCATAGAACTGCAAAGGGAATTTACAAAGCTCGCTGTTGTATTTATGTTCGCCCGCTCTGTTAACAAACAGCTGATGCTCACGATCGTAAAAAACTTCAACAATTTTATTGTTAAGCCTGTCTGCAATGCCTTTATAATCCGAGGGTTCTCCGAGCATTTCACAAATCTTATGCATTCGGTCGAGCGCAAGCGACAGCATACAGTTCAACGCAGCCTCCAGCGATTTATTATCCGTTCTGTGCAGCTTACCGGACAGGTCATCGGCCCACTCGTAAAAATTCCAGTGACACTCTTGAGTAAATGTCGGTATAAGCCCGTTTTCCATATGATTTAAAAACGTATCAAGCACCGAACGCAGCTTCGGCATAATTTCACGCGCCAACGTCAGGTCGCCGGAATACTTTGTATATTCGTAAACCTCATTATAATAATGCAGTGAAAAGGACGGTATTGTAAAAGGTCCTCGCCGCTGGGCGTACAAATAGACAGAAGTCCGTCTGCTCTGTTATCCTTGCTCATAAGATAAAGATTTGCGCGCGGAAAACGGTATTCATCAAAAGCATAATATCCGCAAAGTATCTGATTACGGCTGTCCATTGCATACAGCGCCTGCTCACGCCACGGGCAATCCTCATAGTGATCGTGCATACACAGCTCAAGCGTACGTACCGAAACGTCATAAATACGCTGTATCAAAGGGTCAGCAAATGATTTTTTCCACTTTTTTAAGAGGATAGAAGCACGGCAATACACTTGCATATTCAAGCTCTATTTCCGATTCTGCAAAAATCTCAAGATAACGCAGACCAAGCCGGCGAAAATAGTTCGTATAATCCGTCACGCCCTCACCGACAACAACCTCTACGCTGAAATCACGGGTGCCTATCATCCTGCGCACGCATCCGTCAATTATATGCTCTCCGTAAGCGACAACCAGCTTTTGTCTTATCTGTGAATGCAGCCTTAATGTAAGGTAACCCACCTCTTCACTGCCGATATCTATTAAAAAATGTCGGTTCTCGTCATTTTTTAAAACAATCGAATCACGTCTTTTGCCGACAGTGAGCTTATTTACAGGACGCTCAAACATAGGAAGATTTTGATTTACAACAACACTGCTTTTAAATCCGTTTAAAAGACCGGATTTCCATTCATCCTCCTTAGTTGAATCATAAAGAAAACTGAAACCGAGCTGACCTGTAATAACCTTGTTATAACCGTTTTTATAGGAAGGACTTAAACGTGACTGTGTTTTTGCTCCCGAACAGCACGCAAGCTGTCCGCCGTCATATAGTTCATAGCGCAGCGCCGCATTGCCGGGGAAATAGCTCATATTCTTCTGCCCGTAATACCAGACTATTACGGCAAGTGTATTTTTACCCCGCACACAATAGCTTGTAATATCAATATTATCGTAAACCTTATAGTACGGAAAATCAGGATACTGACCGGAGTCGACAAATCGGCCGTTAATATAGACAGTATAATTTGAATCGGCAGAAATAAGAAGGCGAGCAGAATCTCCGGAAAAATTAAATGTATCGACAAACTCGGCATACGAATCCTTTTTCGGCTCGGTATCCGCCCAAATCCATTTTGAATCAGCTTTCATAACAGCTCTCCTTTTAAATGTAACTACTCGTTTTTATATTTTTTTCGGTACTACACCGACATATTCTTTAAAAACACGATTGAAATTACGGACACTCTGAAAACCGCTTAGTCTTGCTATCTCCGCCATAGAAAGCTCTGTTTCATTTATCAGCACTCTTGCCCTGTCAACACGGCTGCTGTTAACAAGCTCACAAAAACCAACCTTCATTGTTGCATGAAGATAACGCGAAAGGTAATGGCGGTCATAACCCAGGCTGTCTGCAAGTGCCATGAGTGTGATATTTTCCGTATAGTGTTCGGAAATATAAGAAAGAATCTTATGCAGCAGTTCATCATTTTTACTAAGTCCCGCATCAGTCAGAGGCACAGAGTCAAGATAACTGCTGCAAACAGCATACAGGCATGATTTAATAGTAAAAATATCGCGGTTATCATTTAAAAAAAGCTTATCAACTACGTATTTTTCCGTAAGACTGTCACAACGAAAAACAGCTCGACCGGCAAACTTTCCTTCTGTTGCACGGGCAAACTTGGACACAAGATCATCGGAAAAAAACACAGACATATGCCAGACTGTCTGTGGAATTGTACGAATGAACGCTGTTGCCTAAAATAAGGGCAAAATCACCTGAACGCATATGCTCATGATTATTTTCAAGACAAACATCAAGTGTTCCGCGTTTGACGTAGACTATTTCCATATGCTTATGGATATGAGGTACATATCTGAAGTTCACATATTTAATACACTCGAAACGATTAGAACCGACAGAGTTAGTTTCCTGATAAAGCATAGACTCACTCCATTCACCAATATATTTTATATTATGAAGCAAACTATGTCAATAAAAAATCCCCGCGAAATAATATCGCGGGGATTTAAGTTTAAAATTACGCTTTGGTATAGCCGTTATAATTTGCAAGAATTACAGCAACTTCCTGACGTGTGATTTCCTTCTTCGGATTAAGGTTAAGCACACCGTAATCGTTAGAACCGTTAATCAGTCCGTAAGTTACAACCGCAAGGCGCATATAAGGCTTTGCCCAGTTAGATACACTCGCCTCATCCGCAAAGCCACGCTCGTTATAAGCTGCGTCTATTGCTTCCTGGTTTTCATTATAAAGTGTAAGTGCATCGTCGGCATCGCCTCTCATTATGCAAACAGTGCTTACGCCGATTTTGGCAAATTCCTGTCTTGTGGTAGGCTTTTTGCCGTCAAAGGTCTGGGGTCAACACCTGTCATAATGCCAAGGCTAAAGCATGCCTTTACGTAATTGCTTGCCCAATCGGGGATTGTATCTGTATAAGGAAGAATGATGTTGCTGTAAAGACTTTCGTCAATTCCGAGAACTCTGACCGCTATCGCAGCTACTTCAAATCTTGTAATATTATCCTTGGGTCTGAAGTAACCGTTGTCACCCTGGAAATAGCCAAAGCCGTTATCATTGAGGAAGTTAACCTGCTCCTTTGCCCAGCCGGAAATTGCATCTGCGTCAGCATAGGTAGCCTTAGGTCTGTTAGAATCAATAGTTACCTTGACAATAAAGTCAGTTACACCGGTCGGAGTATCTGCACCCTCGGCAAGCTCCTTAACGTATACTTTAACATATACATTTGTATACTTTCCGATTACCGGTACAGTGGTGGGCTCGCCGACAGCGCGCTCTACATCAATAGAGTTAGAGCAATTCTTATCGGCAAATACTCTGTAGGTGGTAGCACTGTATTTGTTGTCGAGCAGCTTGGGAAGTACATCGTAGCTTGAAATATTATCTTCAGCCTTGATAGTATACTCACCGTCTGCAATCAGAGTTGCATTATCTATTGTGACATACTCTTCCTTAGGCGGATCAACAGGCTCAACAGGCTTGAAGTCTTCAGAGCTTGTATGAATATTAAGTGTATAAATCTTTGAAGCAGAGCCGTCTGCAGATGTAACCTTCAAATATGCTACTGTATCCGCAGCACTCATCTGAACAACATTATCCGCAAATGCGGCAGTGCATGCATAATCGGAATATACCGCATAGCTTGCATCCTGATTTTCCGGATAAGCGATTACCTTGAACGAATTGCCGTCAATTCTTGTTTCAAAAGTACTTGTATCATCGCCGTTGTTAATCATACCGAATACCGACGTGACATTGCAAGAGGATCTATCCTTAACAATATTAAGTTTAAAGGTTTTCTCCGCGCCGCCGGCAGATTTTACAACGATATCTACGGTTTTATTACCCGCAATATTATCGATTGTGACAATACCGTTTTCGGAGGGTCTGATAAGCTGACCCATGTCGTAAACAGAAATCGCTGCGTTATCCGAATGCTGAGCAATTATATCAAACGAATACTTATTTACGGGGATTACCGCCTGAAATTCATTATCGGAAATCTTTTCGGCATTCTCGATATAAGTTACTTCAGCCTGATCATTCTCAGCCTGTAAAACGCTCAGAGTATAAACCTTAGAGACATTTCCGTCCTCGGAAACGACCTTGATAAATTTGAATACAGGCGCAATGCCGATACCGGATATATAATTATAATCATACTTTTCGGTGCAGCCTGCATCGTTGAATATCTCATAGGTAGCGCCGTTTGAAACCGCAATTTCGGGAATTGCAAATTCAGTTGTACCTACCGGAATGCTGGCATATACAGCATCGTCGGAAACACGCCATGAACCGAAGCGGACTATGTCAGCCTCTGTACCCAAGGGCTTTGTAATTGTAGCAGTATATACATCTGATACGAAATCTTTATAGGACGAAAACTTGATATAGAATACGTTGCTTCCGCCTTTCAAAGTAACAGGCAATGAAACGGCATTCTGACATTCGGCATCGGAATATACACCGTAAGAAGCCTGTAATGTATTCATTTTGATATTGAAATCATAAGTAGCAGTTGACGCAGATACCGTATCGGTATATGTTTTAGCGACGGTATCAACAACGCCGCTGCCGTTGATGGAGTAGTCAAGTTCTTTTTGCAAACTCATCATCTGCATCGGTATTAAGATCTGTCATATTCCAGTCGTTATAATACTTGCTTGCCTCTACACATGATACGCCGCCGGAAGCATCATCCTTAATGGTGGGTGCTTTGCCCGCACCGCCCATGACAAATGACGTAGCAAAATAGTTGTAGTTCCAATTCCACTTTGTACCGGGCTTGCAGTACGTCATATCAACCGTATGTCCTGTGGCAATAATGTGATTGAACTTAATCTCGATATCGTCCACTATCTCAATTTTATCAAGAAGAGAGGGATCTTTATCGTAATCCGCTTGCTTGGCAGAATCGTAGTTTACTTTATTTTTGAACCAGTTCGTACCGCCGGGCATTAGTGCATTTGCAGTAGTGCTGACAAAAATGTTATTAACAAGGCGCATACTGTCCTTGGATGAGCCGAAGCGTACTCCGAAAATACCGTAGGGGTAAGATGCATTGTTATAGAACATGGTATTTTCCATAACAATTCTCTTGCTGGTTGTAGCATCGGTATCGTTGGTATTAAGGTCTATACAGAGATACGGTTTGTCTTTATATGACTGATAATTTTTGAAGAAGAAAGAATTTCTGATATTCAGGTAGAAATTCTGACCCTTGGGGTTCATCCATTCGCCCTTATTAAGTGTGCTGCTATTGCCTGCCAGGTATACGCCGTCCATTATAAGCGTCTCAAAGCTGCCGTCTATAAGGCTGGTTGTACCCTGCGCGTCCATTCTGAGGTTCACTATACGAACATCTTTATGGTTATTCATATAAGTATCGGCACTTGCACCAAACGCAAAGATTGACTGGAGGTTTTCTGTTTTTCCGTTTTCCGTCCACAGACCGTTTCCTGCGTCATTAATGATGATATTTTTCAGAATTGTGGTGGTATATGTAACAAGACCCTCGCCTCTGTCAACATATCCGCTGCCCGCGGCAAAGGTAAAGCCGTCAACAACAACAGTCGCATTAACCGCAGAGGAGGAAAGAACTATAACACTGTTGAGCCTACTCTCACGGTCAGACTGACTTCTCTCCGGATTCTGCTCCCATTCGCTGTCAGGCACACCGTAATTGGGAATATTCGGGTTCACGCCGTGCTTTTCACCGAGAAGAACGGCAGAGCCGGTAAGCATAATCTGCTCGGTATAGGTTCCGGCAGGCATAATGATAGTAGGAACGCTGTCACAAGCCGCTATAATTTCAGGAGCGGTTGCAAAAGCATTCACACCGACAGTAAATTTATACGCCATGCCGCCCCATGTTTCAAAGACAACACTGCCGGCAGGCAGAGACGCTACCGAAGGAGCAAGCAGGTATGTATCCTTAAGGTCAAAATCCGCAGACATGTTGGGATTGTAGGTCGTAAGAATTACAGTATACCTAAACTCATAACCTGTCTTTGGTGACTTACCGACGGCATAGAAAGTGTTTTTATCCTCGCCGGAATAAAGATCGGCAGAGTCAATCTCGGTTAGTTTATTGGTGAGCGTTTCGTCATAAAGCTCATAAACGGTGTCACCGTCTTTAGCCGCAAAATTAATTACCGCCTTATCGCCGTAATCAATAGTAGCCTTTATGGTTCTGCTGACATGATCGATACTTGCGTTGTTAATACCCGTCGAATTAAGATGGAAGATATCGCTGGGAATTGTCATTGCGTCATCAATCCAGAAATAATCGGCGACTATGTTTTTGCATAGAGTTTTCGGAAGGATAAACAGGGTCATGCTGAGCGCCGCTGTAATCGGCATAGTAGTTGCCTGTATAATTCATTCTCGTGTCGCCCGAAAGACCGAGTGTTTCGTTCATGTTATAAAAGCCGCAGAACTTATTTGAGTTAACGTTAATATTGCCGGAAAAAGCAGATGTTCTTGCAGCCAAAGTATATGAAAAATTGATTGCAGGAGCACTGTAATCGGCAGCGCCTATAAACAGGTTATCATGAACATTAAGTCTGTTTTTAGCTGCGGTAACGGTATAAAGAATCGGCGATGAGCTGAGATTGCTGTCGCTGAGCTCAGCCTCCGGGTCATCTTTAAACACACAACCGGAAATTTCGACATATGTATCAATTCTCTGCGCTGTATCCTTTAAGGAATGGTCAAACGCAAGAACACCGCTTGTCGACTTGTTGTTATAGAACATGGAATCTTTAATCACGTAATTTGCGTCCTGATCTGCCGGTGCATCAGCATACTGAAGAGCAGGATAGCTGTTATTTACATAATAAAGACCGCTGATTTCAAGATCTGTAGTACCGGTACCCACAAGACTTGTAGACTTCATGTTGGTACAGCGTACATCTTCTATCTTGACTTTATTTGTAGAAGACACTGATGATGCAAAGTAAAAAACGTTTGTAACGGCGGTTACACCGTAAGACGTGCTGCCGGCACCGTTTACAATCGAGTTTCTGAGAACGGCAGACGATTCGGCTTTCTTGTTGCCGGCGTCAATATACGCAAAGCTGCGGGCAACTGTAACACCGTCCAAAACAACCTCAATATTAGTGTTGACCTTTCTGGCAACGTCGATAGCACCTACAAGCGTAGTTTCCGTTGTACTTCTTGCGGGATTGACAGACCAAGGCTCACCCGGAGTTGCGGAAACAACGTTAGGATTGATACCGGCGTTGGCACCGAGAATAGTGACACTGTTTGTTATTGTCAGAGACTCGTTATAAATACCCGAGGTAATAACTATAATCGGGTTTTTTACATTCATCGAAAGACAATAATCATATGCCTCTTTTATTGAAGTAAAGTGAATATTGCTGTCAAATGTCTCGGTGATTTTTTTTCCCCTGTACATATACGAGACTTCATCACCGTCCGAAAGGTCTGTCCAGACGGAGCCGACAATGACCGCATCATTGATGATTCTGTCATAGTATTCGTCGTCCGGCTCAAAGTTGTTTTCGGCAAAGGTAAAAACAGACATTGCCGAAACAAGCATAAGCAGAGTCAGAACCAGTGACAGAACACGCTTTGTTGTTTGCTTCATAACTTTCTTCCTCTCTGGTTTTAAAACTGTATTACAGATACAATAATACATAGTTATTATAACAAATGCGTTGCTCAAAGGGCATATCTTCATGTTGCATATATACTACTAAATGCGATATTTTTGTTACTATTTTACAATATTTAATTTGACGCCGCTGTGCGTATTGTCATTTAAAACAAAACAGATACATATATTTTAGAAAATAAGATAAGGGAGGATAACGATGAAAAGGATTATTTCACTCATTACCGCCGCTGTCATCATGATTTCCTGCACTGTTTTCACATATGCAGAGGGCGGTCCGGAAATAACTGCGCCGAGCGCGATACTTGTAGAAAAGACCACGGGGCGGGTGCTATACGAAAAAAATCCGGACGAAAAAATGCGTCCGGCTTCCGTTACAAAAATAATGACAATACTATTAATAATGGAAGCAATCGAAAACGGGCAGCTCAGCTATAACGACACGGTGACCGCCTCGGCATACGCAACATCCATGGGCGGCTCACAGGTATATCTCAAGGAGAATGAGCAAATGTCCGTCGACGATATGCTCAAGTGCATCGTAGTTGCTTCGGCAAATGACGCATGCGTTGCAATGGCAGAACACATCGCAGGATCGGTTGACGAGTTTGTGGCAAGAATGAACGAACGGGCGCAGCAGCTGGGAATGACAAATACGTCTTTTAAAAACTGCACCGGTCTTGAGGCGGAAGGACATCTCACAACTGCGAGGGATATTTCCATGATGTCCCGTGAGCTCTTAAAGCACGAAGACATTAAAAATTACACAAAAATTTGGATGGACAGTATACGGGACGGACAATTCGGTCTGACAAACACAAACAAGCTGATTAGATTTTACGACAAAGCGACAGGACTTAAAACCGGCTACACCAAGGAATCCATGTACTGCATATCCGCCACGGCGGAAGATAACGGAATGGAACTGATTGCCGTTATTATGGCAGCTCCGTCCTCCGACGAACGCAATGCCGACGCCAAAACGCTTTTGAACTACGGCTTCTCAAAATACGCACTGTACAGCGCCGACAAGCAGGAGCTCACACCGATAAAGGTAATCAAGGGGAAAGCCGAGACGGTTCAGCCGCAGATGCAGCAGATGATGAATCTATTGGTAGAAAAAGGCACGGAAAAAGATATAAAATGCGAAATTACGATGTGTGAGGATGTAATGGCACCGGTTGAAAAGGGTCAGAAATTAGGCGAAGCAAAGCTCACACTAAACGGTGAAACACTGGCTTCATGCGATATTGAGGCTCAGGAGGCGGTGCCCAAAGCAGGCGTTTTTGATATTTTTATGGAAATAATAAACTATTTTTTAATTCTTTAGACTTGAATATGTCATTATAATATGATATCATACAGTTATAAGTACAAAAAGGAGAATTACAAAAACATGTCTGTATCCGTAAACAGGAAATACGTTGATTTATTTATCAACGAATCTGAGCGTGAATATTTAAAGCCCTATGTTGAGGTTGCACACAACCAGCTGCATTCAAAAAAAGGTCAGGGGAACGATTTTTTGGGCTGGCTCGACCTGCCGCTCAATTACGACAAAGAAGAATTTGCAAGAATAAAAGCGGCAGCCGAGAAGATAAAAAGCAATTCCGACGTACTAATCGTAATCGGTATCGGCGGCTCTTATCTCGGCGCCAGAGCAGCTATTGAATTTGTACACTCACAGCTTTACAACAATCTGAAGAAAAATACGCCGGAAATTTATTTTGCCGGCAACAACATAAGCGCCGACTATTTAAATGACATTATAAGCCTGTGCGAGGGCAGAGATTTTTCCGTAAATGTAATTTCAAAATCGGGGACAACAACCGAGCCTGCCATCGCTTTCAGAATCTTTAAGGAAATGGCGGAAAAGAAATACGGTACGGACGGTGCAAAAGAGCACATATTTGTCACAACCGACAAATCGCGCGGAACACTCAAAGCGCTCGCTGACGATCAGGGCTACGAAACATTTGTCGTGCCCGACGACGTGGGAGGACGCTATTCCGTACTGACTGCCGTAGGTCTTCTGCCGATAGCGGTTTCCGGCGCAAATATTGAAAAGATAATGCGCGGTGCCGCAGACGCAAGATGTGATTTTCTGACAGAGGACAACGAGTGCTATAAGTACGCCGTTGACAGAAACATACTGCTCAGAAAAAACAAGAGCATCGAAATGCTTATAAGCTATGAGCCGTGCGCCGTTTATTTCGGCGAATGGTTCAAGCAATTAATGGCAGAGAGCGAGGGCAAGGACAACAAGGGCATATTCCCCTCCTCCGCCAACTTCTCAACCGACCTGCATTCGCTCGGTCAGTTCATTCAGGAAGGCAGCCGCTGCATATTTGAAACGGTACTGAAATCCAAAGAGGTCAAGCGCAACATCACGCTGGGAGAGGTAGACGGCAACATTGACGGTCTCAACTTCCTTTCGGGCAAAACAGTTCAGTACGTAAACGACAATGCGTTTTTAGGTACAGTGCTTGCCCATACTGACGGCGGTGTGCCCAACATCATTTTGGAGTTTGACAGATACGACGAATACAACTTCGGATATCTTGTTTATTTCTTTGAAAAAGCATGTGCGCTTTCCGGGATATCTGCTCGGTATAAATCCGTTTGACCAGCCGGGAGTTGAGGCATACAAAGAAAAATATGTTTGCACTGCTCGGAAAACCGGGCTATGAAAAGGAAACAGCCGAAATTAACGAGAAAATCGGCAGAAAATAACGACCTGTACCTGATGCGGGCAGATATCTGACCGAAAGATTTTCTCAAACGAACAAGACCGTTTCGGGAAAGCAGGGTCATGATAGGTTTGCTCCGAGGTACTTGTAATTCACCTCCGCTAACATGCGGTGAAAGGAGTTTCAACATGATCAAAGTAATTATCGGAACAAAAGGCACCGGAAAAACCAAGCGTCTGATTGAAATGGTAAATTCCGCAGTCGATACCGAAAAGGGGCACATTGTATGTCTTGAATACGGAGACGGTCTCAAATACGATATTTCCTCACAGGTAAGACTGATTAACATTAAGGATTACGGAATCAGCGGCTTTGATGCATTCAGCGGTTTTATCAAGGGTCTTTTGGCATGCAACTACGATATTTCATCCGTTTTTGTTGACGGAGCACTTAAAATTACCGGCGACGACCTTGATAAATTAGGTGAAACTCTTGCAGATTTGGAAAAGGTGGAGGAAAACATCACTATCACCGTACTCGTTTCAGCAGACGCTCACAACGCCCCCGAATCGGTTAAAAAGTACATTGTTTAATCAGAAGTGAACATAATTAAACCCCGCCCGGAACAGTTGCTCCGGGCGGGGTTATTTTATCGGTTTACGGAAATTAAATCAATCCGATACTATGCGACGGCACTCAAGGTAAAAGCGCTTATCTGCAGCATGCCCCATAGAAAATGTTTTTCTCGGAAGTATGCCGTCTTTTTTTATTACATCAAAAAAGCTGTTCTTGCTTATACCGTCCACGACAAAGCCGATACGCCGAGGCTGTGAAGCAAGAGCCCTGACAACATCCTCACCGTGAATGTAATCAGTCCGTCCGCCGTTTATTTTCGTATATTCATCAATAAAATCCTGAATATTTCCGACCGTTACCGCGCCGCGCGGATCGGTAAAAGTATATTTTTGCTCACAGTCTCCGATTATGACAGTAAAAACCTGTCCGTCATGCGCACCCGGCGTAAGACCGCAGCAGTCGGCAAATTCGTGCATAAACTTTTTCGGTATCGACATCGAACAAAACCCTGTGAATAGGTTCAAAATCGAGAGATGCGTCGTGAAGATTTACAAGCTCCAAAAGTGCGTACCTTGCCGGATGATTTTTTGCTTTTTCGCCGAGCTTATCCTTAAGCATTTCATAGTACTGTTTTGCCGCTGCAAGTGAGTGATTGCCGTCTCCCATGGCATACAGCATGGGATTTTCCTCTTTCGAGTTTACATACAGCTTTTCGAGTGCAGACAGTGCAAAGACAGAATCGTCTCCATGCACACGATAGCCGCGGATATGACCGCTGTTTTGCATAAGCTCAAAATCATACAGCTTCTCAAGTGCGGCTGTCTTTTCCGAGTACGGCTCGATTACGGTTCTTTCGGGATCGTTCAGCAGCATCATTATATGCGGCATTTCGACAGCTGCTTTCGCACGCACCCTGACACGCGCGGGCAGACGTGAGGTAACAGTTGCCTCTGTCGGACGGCAGAGTGATTTTGTGTCCTTTGAAAAATCGTATATTTCCAAATCAATCGCACCTACAAGTCCGCGCCGTACCCTGCCGTCCGCAAGAGTGCGCTCGACATAAACAAAGCTGTCCTCAATCTCCCGAAACACGCCTGAGTCAAGATATTCTCTCATGGTTTCCGTGATTTTTACCGAACGGTTTTCAATATCGTCAAGATAGATTTCAGGAAGCATAAGCGACAGGGTTGAAACACTGTCCCCAACTGTTTTTTCAACCGCCTTCCAATACTCCGGCTCACTCGTATACTGGTCACATGCAACGCAGCTCCACTTTGTCATATCGGCATTTGCAGGAAGCAGTATATCGGTCGGAATAAATCCGCAATTTTTTCATATTTTTTCCCCTTTCAGCTGCAAATCCAAAGAGAGTCTTGCAGCATTTTAAATATCAGTCCTCCAAAAATACCCTGAAAGCCCGAACCGTTTCATAGACGTCCGCCTTGGAGGCAATCTCATACGGCGCGTGCATTGACAAAAGCCCCACGCCGATGTCTACCGTGTCGACGTTGCGGTTGGCAATGTATTTTGCGACCGTTCCGCCGCCACCTGCATCCACCTTACCCAAAAGTCCCGACTGCCAGATGATTTCTTTATTGTCAAAAAGGTTGGTAAAATACGCCATGGTCTCGGCAGATGCATCAGACGTACCAGACTTTCCTCTCGCACCAGTATATTTTGTAACGGTGGGACCGCATCCGAGAATGCTCGCATTCTGTTTATCAAGCACCGATGGATAAATAGGATCAAATGCGGCGTTAACGTCAGCCGACAAGCATTTACTTTTAAGATTTACAAGGTGTTTGTCACAGCTTTCGCATAATTTATCCACAACCATGTCAAAATAGCTGCTTTGCATACCCGTAACGCCGTCGGAGCCTATTTCCTCCTTATCTACAAGCGCGACAAGCTTGGTGCGCCCGGACGGCGCCGCACTCATCAGCGCCTCAAACGCAGTCCACGCGCAGATTCTGTCATCGTGCCCGTATGCGCCGATAAGGCTTTTGTCAAAACCGACGCTTGATGCGGGAAGCTGCGGCACAAAGCTGATTTCGGCGGAAATCAAATCCCGCTCGGTTATTCCGTAGCGCTCATTCAGTATTTTCAGCACATTATATTTAATTTTATCGTTTTCCTGTGTCTGTTCGCCTATTGTACCGCAGATAATCCGCAAATCCTCTCCCTCGATTGCCTTGCCGAGAGTCTTGCCCGCCTGCTCTGATGCAAGATGAGGTAAAAGATCCGTTATACAGAAGGTATATCCGTTATCAGAAAAATCAACGGTTTTACCGTCGCGGGTAACGGCAACGCCCTCCATTTGAAGCGGAAGCGCAGTCCACTGATACTTCTTTATTCCGCCGTAGTAGTGGGTTTTAAGCATGGCGATACCGCTGTCCTCACAAAGCGGCTGGGGCTTTAAATCAAGCCGCGGAGAATCTATATGAGCCGCACAATAATGAATACCGTCCTTTTCGGGTTCATTGCCCATAATACCGAAAAATACCGACTTATCCCTGTTAAGTGCGTAAAATCTGTCTCCGGGTTTTAGCTTTTCCTTAAAATCAAGAGCCTTAAACCCGTTTTTCTTCGCCCGCTCAACAAAATAGCGAGTGCATGCTCGCTCGGTCTTGCATGTATTTAAGAATTCTATGTACCTGTCACTGACAGCGAAAATCTCGTCATGCACCGGGTTTTCCTCAAAAACATTCTTTTTCTTATAGATAAGATTGTCAGACATAAAAAATCCTCCTAATAAATAAGTTCGTATATACGCTTGACCATCAAGACTTTTTTAACGTATTTTTCCGTTTCGGGAAACGGTATGCTTTCAAGCAAAATACCGTCTTGAGAGTGTTCGCCGTCCGAGAGCCATTTCAGCACGTTTCCCCTGCCCGCATTGTACGCGGCAAGCGCCACCGAATGGTCCCCGAATTCCTCAAAAAACAGCGAATAAATGCAGCATCCGTATCTGATATTTTTTTCGGCTTCATACAGCACGCCCGGTAAAATATCCTTCTCTCCCTCTTTCATCGCCGCCCATTGCAGAGTATCGGGAGTTATCTGCATAAGTCCTATCGCCCCCGCGCCCGAAACAGAAAAGGGGTCAAAGCCGCTTTCGCATTTTATAACGGCATATATGAGATTTTCACTTATATCATAGCGACCGGCATATTCCGAAACATATTCCGAATACTTTCGCGGATATATAAAACGCAGCACGGCTATCGCACAAACAAAAGCCGCAACCAGCGACAAAAATACAATAAGGGGACGCAGGTATTTTGTGCTCAAGAATAAGTTCCTTTCAATATTTTTATCGGCAATTTCGCACACCTTTTTCTCAAGTGCTGTCAAATCGCCGTCATTTTCTATTACATAACTACAATTTGCTCTGTAAAAATCGGCATTTTTTTGGTTTGCAAGCCGTTTTTCGGCATCAGCTCTGCTTATTCCGTCACGGCTGCAGATTCGTTGCACAATATTACTTGCAACGACGCCGACAGTAACATTGCAAATACTGTCCAGTCCGTACTCAAACAGCATCGGAGCGTCAAGCAGCACTGCCTTTTTACCGCACTGCGAAATCTCGCATTCAATCTGAAGGTTTACATACGGCACGACAAGCTCCATCAGCATGTCGTACGCTTTCTTATCGGAAAATACGATTTTACCGAGCGCTTTTCTGTCAAGTACGCCATTGGGTACACAATGCGCGCCGAACATATCCGCCATGTTTTTCAAAAGCTGCGGATTTTTATAAACCTTTTCATGTACAAGGCGGTCGCAGTCAATATGGTAAAAACCGAGTTTTGAAAATATAAGCGCGGCGGTGGTCTTTCCGCTCCCGCTCTGTCCGGTTATTCCAGCAATTATCATTACGACCTCCTAAAGCGACGTTACATTAAAGCTTGCCGCGCGCAGCATACGGTTATAAATGCCAAGTCCCAATCCGCAAGGCTTAATAACGCGTGCATATATTTTTGTCACATCTGCCTCATCAAATCTGCGCAGAGCTGCGAAAAGATTTTTGGAAAGCGACAGAGGGTTATCCGCCGAGCCGTACTCTATAACAAATGCGTTTCTGTACAGCTCACGCTCACCGTCAAAGCAAAGAACGCCTATTTTTCCGTCCGCACCGCTTTGTACTATTTTTTCATTTATGTAGCTTATAACGTCGTCATCGTCTCCGCGAACAATTTCCATTGAGGCGCGCGGCGCATAGTGACGGTAAAGCATACCGGGTGAAGCTACGACAGTATTATCCTTAACAGGGGCAAGTACATTTTTATCAACATGCGCCTCAAAGCCGCATTTTTCAAGCATCTGTGGAGTAACAGCTCCGGGACGCAGAATTTTGAGCACGGATTTTCCCTTTGGGATTACAACGGTGCTTTCAATACCTATATCACATCTGCCGCCGTCGATAATACCTGACACTTTACCGTAAAGGTCTGTATATACATGTTCAAAGCAGGTCGGAGAGGGACGCCCCGAAAGATTGGCGCTCGGCGCGACAATCGGCACGCCCGACAGACGTATCAGCTCGCCTGCAACCGGATGCGACGGACAGCGCACAGCTACCGTCTCCCCGCCCGCCGTAACCGACAGCGGCACAGCAGCCCGCTTTGGCAAAACTACCGTAAGCGCCCCGGGCCAGAATGCCGCAAAAAGCCTTTCAAGACCGCTCGGAATATCACGCGCAACCGTCTCAAGCATACCTATATCGCTTATATGAGCGATAAGCGGATTATTTACAGGTCTGTTTTTAACCTCAAAGATTTTTCTGACAGCGCTGTCGTCAAGCGCATTGGCGCCGAGCCCGTACACTGTTTCGGTCGGAAAAGCGACAAGTCCGCCATTTTTAATTATATCGGCATATTTTTGAATAATCAGCTTATCAGGCGTATCGGTATTTATTCTGTCAACAAGCGTTTCCATCTACTCCTGCGCGCCTTTCAGTTTTTCCGCCTGATCGCTTGTCACCAGCGCATCAATGAGTTCGTCAAGCGCACCGTTGAGAATCTGTTCAAGCTTATAAAGAGTAAGACCGATACGATGATCCGTCACCCTGCCCTGAGGAAAATTATAGGTGCGTATGCGCTCGCTTCGGTCACCTGTGCCGACCTGCGACTTGCGCTCGCTTGCAATTTCGGCATTCTTCTTTGCGCGCTCCATATCAACAAGCCGGGAACGCAGAATTTTCATTGCACGCTCTTTATTTTTGTGCTGTGAACGCTCGTCCTGACACTCAACCACAAGCCCTGTCGGCAAGTGCGTAATTCTGATAGCGCTTTCCGTCTTGTTTACATGCTGACCGCCGGCGCCCGAAGAACGGTAGGTATCTATCTGAAGGTCAGCGGGGTTAATTTCAAATTCAACTTCCTCAGCCTCGGGCAAAACGGCAACAGTGACAGTGGAGGTGTGTATTCTGCCGCCGCTCTCCGTCTCCGGAACACGCTGGACACGGTGAACGCCGCTTTCAAACTTATAGCGCGAATAGGCGCCCTCTCCGCTTACTGAAAATGAAATTTCCTTTATTCCGCCAAGCTCGGTTTCATAAAGATTAAGAACCTCGTATTTATAGCCTTTTGTCTCGGCGTACATTGTGTACATACGAAAAAGGTCTGACGCAAAAAGAGCAGCCTCCTCGCCGCCCGCACCGCCGCGGATTTCAATAATTACGTTTTTATCGTCATTCTCATCACGCGGGAGCAGCAGTATTTTAAGCTCCTTCTCACACTCGGCAAGAGCCTGCCTGTCGGCAAGCATTGTCTCCTCAGCAAGCGCACGCAGCTCCGCGTCCGTTTCGGTTTCAAGCAGCTCGCAAGCCTCCTTATAGCTTTGCTCGTGAGATGCATATTCATTATACTTTTCTATTATCGGCGTCAGATGCTTATGCTCGCGCATAAGAGCGGTATATACCTCACGGTCTGCAACCACCTGAGGATCAGACAGCTTTTTTGCAAGCTCATCATAATGTATGCTGATTTCTTTAATTTTTTCTATCATTTATTTCTCCGTTAAATTACTTTACAGGCGGAGTATTGCCCTCGATTTTTTTTATATTTCGCTCCGCCCTGCTGCGCGGAACCATAACTTCCCTGCCGCATGTTATACAGCGTATTTTAAAATCCATGCCTACGCGCAGAACCTCAAATCTTTTGCCGCCGCAGGGATGCTGTTTTTTCATCATCAGTATATCACCGACGTTTACGTCCATATTTCCTCCGACTGAATTTGTTTTATAATTTGTAATTATACCACAGCGCTTTTCAAAATTAAAGGGCAAATATAAAAAAAGCGGTTATTAATTGAACGCTGGCACATATAAATTTTATAGGACAATAAACGGAGGGCTGAATATGAAAAAACAGGAATACAGACCTGAAGGTATAACTGATGCAAACGACAGCGTTTATCTGTGCGGCATAAAGGGACTTTCAAGAGCCATGGCAGAGGGAAAGATTTTACAGGCGCGCTGTCTTATGTGTGACGCAGAACACAATCTGCATCTGCGCCTGGGCAGTATTAAAGCGATAATACCGAGAGATGAGGCGGCGCTGGGCATTAAAGAAGGAACCGTAAAAGACGTCGCAATTATAACACGCGTTAATAAAATGGTATGCTTTAAAGTGACAAATATCGCTCAGCGCGACGGCGAGACAGTCGTTTTTCTTTCGCGAAGGAAGGCGCAGGAGGAGTGTGAACAATATATTTTCGACACACTGCGCACCGGTGACATTATAGACGCGCGCGTAACGCACCTTGAACAGTTCGGAGCATTTGCCGATATAGGCTGCGGAATAATTTCCATGATTTCAATAGACAATATTTCCGTTTCAAGAATAGAGCATCCGAAAAACAGGTTCACGGCGGGTATGGATATTAAAGCCGTTGTAAAGTCGATAGACTATACGGCGGGAAGAATAAACCTTTCTCACAAAGAGCTGCTGGGTACATGGGAACAGAACGCGCAGCTGTTTCGCGCGGGTGAAACAGTTTCGGGAATTGTACGCAGCATTGAAAGCTACGGCATATTTATCGAACTGACTCCCAATCTTGCGGGTCTGGCGGAGCTTACACCCGGCGTGACCGCGGGAAGCCGAGTAAGCGTTTACATAAAAAGTATTATACCCGAAAAAATGAAAGTAAAACTTGCGGTTGTAGAGGCTATCGAGGAGCAAAGCTCACCCGAACCTATAAAGTATATGTTTGAGGGCGAAAGAATAGATTTTTGGCGGTACTCTCCCGAATGCAGCGGAAAAATAATAGAAACGGTTTTTTTACAGACAGCCAACTGAATATCTGCCGCGCAGTGAAAACTGCGCGGTTTATAATTTTCCACATATATACTATTGACAAACCGAGACAAATACTGTATAATGTGTAAAGTAATACGCTTTACACATCGTCGTGACAACAGACGGAGGACATATGAAAGACTTAAAGGTTTCACTTCTGCTGGATTTTTACGGCGGAATACTGACAGACAAGCAGCTTGACGCGCTCGAGCTGTACTACAATGAGGATTTGTCTCTTGCCGAAATCGCACAGCACACAAAAATCACTCGCCAGGGCGTCCGCGATTCCATAAAGCGCGGCGAGGCTATACTTTTCGAGATGGAAGAAAAGCTCGGCTTTTATGAAAAATATCACGATATCGGGCAAAAGGTAAACGAAGTTTTAAATCTTACGGAAAATATCCGGGATATCAATTCGCGGCACTGCCGCTCGGTTGAAATATCGGAGTTTTGTGACGATATACAGGCGGTTCTGTCACCGCTTTCAGAACAGAAATAGTCAGGAGCACTACATGGCATTTGAAGGACTTGCAGATAAGCTGTCACAGGCTTTTAAAAACCTGAAACGCAAAGGCAGGCTGAGCGAGGGCGACGTTAAAACCGCCATGCGCGAGATTAAGCTTGCACTGCTGGAGGCAGATGTTTCATATAAGGTTGTAAAGGAATTTGTAAACAATGTATCCGCCCGCTGTGTCGGAAGCGATGTGCTTGAAAGCCTCACGCCTTCACAGCAGGTTATAAAGATTGTAAATGAAGAGCTTACGTCTATCATGGGCTCGCAGGTGTCAAAAATCAAGATTTCCTCGGCGCCGCCCACAATTATTATGATGGTGGGTCTTCAGGGTACAGGTAAAACCACGCACTGCGGAAAGCTGGCAAATTATTTTAAAAAGCAGGGCAAGCGCCCACTGCTTGTCGCATGTGACGTTTACCGCCCCGCCGCGATAAGCCAGCTTTGCATTGTAGGAGAATCGGTCGATGTACCGGTTTTTAAAATTGACGGTGAAAAGGACGCCGTTAAAATTGCAAAAAGCGGCGTCGAACACGCAAAAAAACACGGAAACGATATCGTTTTTATAGATACGGCAGGCAGACTGCACATTGACGAGCAGCTTATGAACGAGCTGAACAATATCAAGGCGAAAATTAATCCGACGGAAATACTGCTTGTTGTAGATTCGATGACAGGTCAGGACGCAGTAAATGTTGCGGAGAAATTCAACGAGCTGCTTGATATCGACGGCGTTGTTCTGACTAAGCTGGACGGCGATACGCGTGGCGGCGCTGCGCTGTCTGTCAAGCACATTACCGGGAAACCGATAAAATTTGCAGGTATCGGCGAAAAAATGGAGGACATCGAACCTTTTTATCCCGACAGAATGGCGTCAAGAATTCTCGGTATGGGCGATGTTTTGACGCTTATTGATAAAGCACAGGCGGCGTTTGACGAAAAGCAGGCGGCAGAGCTTGAAGAAAAAATGAGAAAAAACAAGTTCACGCTTACCGACTACCTCGAACAGATGAAGCAGATAAAGCAGATGGGACCGCTGGAAAACCTTATCGGCATGATACCGGGCGCCGGCAAGGCGCTCAAGGGCGCAACCGTGGATGAAAAGGCAATAGCGCATTTTGAAGCTATAATTTTATCCATGACACCCGGTGAACGCGAAGACCCGTCAGTAATAAACGCTTCACGTCGGCGCAGAATTGCCGCGGGAAGCGGACGCTCGGTTGAAGAGGTCAACCGCATTCTCAGGCAGTTCGAGCAGATGAACAAATTATTTAAGCAGCTGAATTCCAAAAAGAAAAACAAAAATTTTCTTCGCGGATTTGGTATATAAAAAACAGAAAGGAGCTAAAAGAAATGGCAGTTAAAATCAGACTCAGACGTCTTGGTGCAAAGTCTGCGCCGACATACAGAATTGTGGTAGCCGACTCAAGATATCCCCGCGACGGCAGATTTATTGAGGAGATAGGTACTTACAATCCCTGCACTGAACCGTCAACTGTTACAATCGATGCAGATAAGGCAAAAAACTGGATCAAAAACGGCGCACAGCCCACAGATACAGTTAAAGCACTGCTTAAAAAGCAGGGTGTTCTTTAATTTGTATTTTGTCTTAAAGATTCTATTCAATCAAAGAAACGGACTAAAAACATGAAAGAACTTATAACCTACCTTGCAAAGTCACTTGTTGATGAGCCCGATGCAGTCACGGTCGAAGAACAGGAGACGGAGGACAGCATTGTCTACACTTTGAGCGTTGCGCCCGACGATATGGGCAGAGTTATCGGCAAGCACGGTAAGATTGCAAAGGCAATCCGCTCGATTGTAAAATCAGCGTCCTACAAGCTGTCTAAAAAAGTTGTTGTCGAAATTAAATAACGGCTTTTTGAGGAAGGTTTTCGCCTTCCTTTATTTTTTGTTCGGCAACTATTACAAAAAGGGAGTAGCAAGCTTATGGATAATTTAATGGTCGCAGGCAAAATAGTCAATACTCACGCACTGAAAGGCGAGGTTCGCATATACCCTTACTGCGACAGCGCAGAATTTTTGTGCGAATTTGAACGGCTTTTTATTGACGGCACGGAAATCGGCATAGAATCTGCAAAAGTTCACAAGGGTCAGGCACTTATAAAGTTTGACGGAGTAAACAGCGTCAATGAAGCGCAGAGCCTTGTCGGACATCTTGTATATATATCAAGAGACGATATTGAGCTGGAGGACGGAAGATACTTCATAGAGGATATCAAGGGACTTGCTGTAATTGATGCTGACACACACGTTGAATACGGAACGGTTATAAATGTCATCGAAACCGGTGCCAACGACGTTTTTGAAGTGAAATCTCCCGACGGGAAGATACTGCTCGTACCCAAAATCGACGATGTTATAAAAGAAATCGACGTTGAGAGAAAAGTAATACTGATTACTCCGATAAAGGGGCTTTTTGAATGATTTTTGACGTAATGACGCTTTTTCCCGAGCTTATAAACAAAATAACAGATGAAAGTATTATAGGCAGGGCGAAAGCCAAAGGAATAATTGCAGTCAATGCGGTTGATATCAGAAACTACACGAAAGACAGGCACAGACGTGTAGACGACTATCCCTACGGCGGCGGTTACGGAATGGTTATGCAATGCCAGCCGATATACGATTGTTTTGAAGACATAACAAAAGACTGCAAAAAAAAGCCGCACACCGTTTATATGTCTCCCAAAGGCACAGTGCTGACTCAAAAGCGCGCGCTGGAATTGTCTCAGCTAAAGCAGGGACGGCTTGTTATATTGTGCGGTCACTACGAGGGTGTGGACCAGCGTGTGCTGGACGAGATCGTCGATGAAGAAATATCAATAGGCGACTACGTTCTCACCGGCGGAGAAATTCCCGCATGCGTCCTGATAGACTGTATAAGCCGCATGATAGACGGCGTGCTGGCAGGCAGTGCGGCTTACGAAAAGGAAAGTCACTTTTCGGGTTTGCTTGAGCACCCGCAGTATACCCGTCCGGAGGAATGGCACGGCAGGCGCGTGCCGGAAATACTTTTGTCGGGGCATCATGCAAATATAGAAAAATGGAAGGACGATACGGGGCTTGAGCTTACAAAAAAGCTGCGTCCGGACATATTGGAAAATAAATAAAAAACCAAAGTCTTACGACTTTGGTTTTTCTATTAATATCTCCTGTTTGAACGTGTAAAAACCGATGTTTCGGCATTGTCATGCTTATCTATATAGTCAAGCGACTTGCCTGTACCGATAGCCACGCATGAAACAGCATCGTCTGCAACCCGGGTATTGATACCTATTCTGCTTGAAATAAGCTGGTCAAATCCGCGTATAAGCGCGCCTCCGCCCGTCATTACAACACCGTTTTGATATATATCGCCCACAAGCTCCGGCGGCGTTCTTTCAAGCACACCGTGAAGCGCATCGACAATGCTGAATGCACATTCCTGAAGAGGCTGCATTATCTCATTCGAGTTAATCTCAATGGATTTAGGCAACCCGTTTAAAAGGCACCTGCCCTTTATTATCATTGTAGATACTTCGGGCTGCTCAAACACACAGCCTATCTCCTGCTTGATATTCTCAGCAGTTCGCTCGCCTATAAGCATATTGTACTCACGCCTGATATATTTGACAATCGACTCATCAAATTTATCTCCCGCGACCTTTATAGAATCAGACAAAACAACCTCGCCGAGAGACAGGACCGCAATATCCGTCGTGCCGCCGCCTACATCTACCACAATATTTCCGTTTGGCTTTAAAATGTCTATACCTGCTCCGATAGCGGCAGCCTTGGGCTCCTCAATAAGACCGACGTACTTTGCTCCGGCGTTCTTTGCCGCCTCCTCAACTGCCATTTCCTCAACCTCGGTAACGCCCGACGGCACGCAGATTATAACCCGCGGCTTGAACACTGATGATTTGATAACTCTTGTAAGAAAATACTTTATCATCTTTTCAGTTGTCTCATAATCGGAAATTACACCGTCGCGCAGAGGGCGGATAGCAACGATGTTATTCGGCGTTCTGCCGACCATGCGGCGCGCCTCCTCTCCGACGGCAAGCACCTTTTTGCTTGCTGTATCAATGGCAACAACGCTCGGTTCCTTCAAAACAATGCCTTTGCCCTTAACATAAACGAGCACGGTAGCCGTGCCTAAATCAATTCCAACATCCTGTCCAATCATTTTAAACTCCTTGCCACTATACGGCGTGCCTTTACAAAGCCGCCTTTTAACATTAACTTTATTAACATAAGATATTATACAATATTGAAATGCATTAATCAATCACTTTTTATAAGTTGACGCAAAAGTCGCGCCGAAAACCGCGGCAGCCCCTGCGCTTTTGAGTTGTCCTGCGCATTCGCCGAGTGTGGCGCCCGTTGTTATAACATCATCTATCAGCAGCACGGTCATACCGCGTACATTTTTTACGGCACGGAATTTGCCGCGCACATTTTTAAATCTGTCGGCACTGTTCAGACTTTTCTGAGAGTAGAACCCGAAGCGGCGCTTTAAAAGCGGGCGCATCGGCATGCCGAGATTATCTGCAATTCTTTTTGCAATAAGCTCTGCATGATTAAAACCTCTGCGCATTTCCTTTATTCTTGCCATCGGTACAAATGTTACACAGTCAAATGAAATACCGTCATATTCTCTTTCTATTAACATAGACATTTCATTGGAAATATAAACAGATATCTGCGGTATTTTTCCCATTTTGAAACGCTTGACAGCATCTGCCGCCGCTCCGTCATAACGAAACACGGACACATTGCGCTCGTAAGCGTTGCCGGCACGTTTGCATGTGCAGTATGCCTGTTCACGTCCGCAGTAACGGCAAATATTCCCTTCTATTCTGTAAAGCCTTTTTCTGCACTCATCACACAGCGAAATCTTTTCTACTATTATTTTTCCGCAGCAAACGCACTTGTTCGGAAAGATATACGAAATCATAGTAACCCGTCACCGCCGTCGGAAAACTCAGAAAGCATATGGCGCAAACCGGAATAGCGGTTGGATTTTTTGCTGTTATCAATCATATTATAAAAAACCTTTTCATTTCCCACTATTATAAGCATCTGCCTTGCACGGGTCACCGCGGTATACAAAAGATTTCTGTACTGCAAAAGCGGAGTAATATCTGACAGTACAAGCAGCACAATATCAAATTCAGAGCCCTGACTTTTATGCACCGTCACGGCATACGCCAATTCAAGCTGATCACAATCCGCAAATTCATACGCTGCGATCCGGTCGTCATAGGCAACAGACAAAATTCGCTGCTTTAAGTCAATGCTCTCGATAATACCGATATCACCGTTAAAAACACCCGACTCGTACGTGCCGTTTTTTCGGCGGCAAACGATATCGTAATTATTCTTTATCTGCATTACCTTATCACCCACACGGTAGCTCCTGTTTTTTATTGTAACCTCCGTTTTGGAAGCCGACGGCTTATTTACAAGCTCACGCAGCATGGCGTTCACCGCCTGCGTGCCCACCTGAGTTTTTTTAGTGGGAATTATTACCTGAAGTCCGTTCAAAACATCTTTTCCGTAGCGCATCGGAATACGCTCGGAAACCAGTGCGCACACCGCGTCCGTCACGCTCTCGGCGGACGATTTTTTGACAAAGAAAAAATCCGAAGAATTGGACAAATCGGGATGCTCACCGCGATTTATCATATGCGCGTTTATTATTATTTTGCTCTGAGACGCCTGGCGGAAAACCTTGTTTAAAAACACGGTTTCTATTCTTTCAGAACGGATAATATCGCAAAATACGTTCCCCGGACCGACACTGGGCAGCTGATCCGCATCTCCCACCATAATCAGACGTGCGTAATCCGGCAGAGCATGCAGAAGCGCCTCAAACAAACGGATATCAACCATCGACATTTCATCGATTATAACAGCATCCGTTTTAAGCGGATTGGACTCGTTTTTTACAAAAGTATTATCCCTTGCCATATCCACCTCCAAAAGTCGGTGAATGGTTTTCGCCTCTCTTTTGCAGACGTCGCTCATACGCTTTGCGGCGCGCCCGGTAGGCGCACACAGCGTAACATTAAAGCCGAGATTTTCGTATAGTTTTATAATGCCGTTCAAAGTGGTTGTTTTTCCGGTGCCCGGTCCGCCTGTCAGCACCATAACCTTATTTTCAACGGACATACGTATTGCCGCGCGCTGATTTTCGGCATATGTGATATTAAGCATTTTTTCCAGAGCATCTATATGCTTTTCTATATCGGTAATTTCCTTTTTGACATAATTCGATATATTATAAAGCTTTTTGACCACATACTTCTCGGCAAGATACATTGCCGGAAGATATACTGCGCGCAAATCGCCTATTTCCTGCTCATACAGCCTGCCCTCAGCTGTCATTTTATCAATATAGCCCTCGGCATCAGCTGTTTCTATTCCGATGTTGGCGGCAGATATCTGCGCCAGCTTGTCATACGGCAGAAAGGAATGACCGTTTGTGAGGTTATGAGTCAGCACAAAACGGATAAAATAGCACACCCTCATTTCACAATCAGGCTCAAAACCGTTTTCAAGCGCTATCTTGTCCGCCGCAGCAAAAGTAAAATCCTCTATTTCCTCCCAGAGTCTGTAAGGCTCGCGGTTTATGATATCAATGGAAAAGCCGCCGAAACGCTTATAAATCCTGACAGCCATATTGGGAGAAATACTGTATTCATTGAGCTGCATCATGATATCGCGTATTCCCAGAGTTGTGCGAAACGAATCGGATATAATATGTGCCTTTTCCCGGGAAATGCCCCGAATCTGAGTCAGCCTTTCCGGCTCATTTTCTATAATATAAAAGCTGTCCTCTTTAAAAGTATCAACTATCTTTTGCGCGGTAGCAGGTCCTATGCCCTTGACAGCGCCGCTTGCAAGAAACTTTAGCATTCCCGCAAGCTCAAACGGAAAGGTCTTTTCTATTTCCGTGCAGACAAACTGACGCCCGTAAGCGGAGTGCTCCTTCCACTCCCCCGACGCTGTCACCGCCTCTCCGGCATAGACAGGCGGACAGGTTGCAACGACAGTATGCAGTATGCCGTCACAATTAACGGTAAACACACGATAGCCTGTATCGTCGTTTTCAAATATTATTTCTTCGACAACTCCGTCTATTACATTCTCTTCAAAATCCGACACTTAAATTCTCCGAAAACAAATATTCCCGTGGATTTTCCACGGGAATATTGTATCATATTTGTTTTCACATTTCCACAGTTATATTATCATTTTCCTCGCAAAAACAATGTATCTGCGAATATGTATCCTCGTCAAGCCCGCAGTCACGGATAACAACCCGCGTTACAGCATCGCGGTAGCTGATTCGCTCCGCCTGCAAAAGCAGGGTGTTTAGCAAAAATGTGACGTTTTCCACCGCGCCCGACAGTTCAACCACAAGTGCAATATCCTTGATTTTTTTATAGCGGGAGGTAGACACCGTCTCCAAAAGACTCAGAATACATTCAATAAAGCCTATCACCGCAAAAAACGACAGAATTATGATAACCGCAGTTTTCAGCATTAATTAATCACCTCATAGTATCATATGCGGTAATCATAAAACAGGTCAACTAAATATTGTAATCAATACAGGTGCGTGAAATACGCACGGGACGCATAAAATCACCGACGGCAACATGTTCGGGATGAATCTTATATTTTTCCAAAGCCTCAAGATTCTCAAAATCGGAAATTAAAATAAGATCATAATTATCCGAATTCTGCGCGGCATCGCCTGTAAATGTTGCAGAGGAAATTATATATTCTATTTTTTCGGGCAGACTGTCAAGCATTTTTTTGGTTATATCAACATTTTCCGCCTTGGTACGCCCCTGCGCCTGCTCCTTGAACTTAAACATACATACATGTCTTATCATAATGCACGCTCCCTTCGCATAAGCTTTGATTTTCCCGGAAATTTCCGTACTTTCCCACGGGCAGCCGAGCTCCTGCCTGCCCATCTGACCGTAAGCAGACAGCGGCGCATAAATAGGCCTGCGCAAATCAAAAGACGAGATGATAGAACTTGGGCGCAGGTCAAAAAACTCAGTCACAATTTCATCAATAAGAGTCAGCGGCACAGTTTCTGTGCCGAAGGTCTCAACAAAAACCGAAACCGGGTCGGCAACGCCTATGGCATAAGCCAGCTGCACCTCACAGCGCCGCGCAAGACCGGCGGCAACTATATTCTTGCTGACATACCTTGCCGCATATGCGGCGCTCCTGTCCACCTTTGTCGGGTCTTTGCCGGAAAAACAACCGCCGCCGTGTCGACCGACGCCGCCGTATGTATCGACAATGATTTTACGTCCGGTAAGACCGCTGTCCCCTGCCGGACCGCCGACAACAAACCGACCGGTCGGGTTTATATATATTTTTGTGTTATTGTCTATAAGCTCTGAGGGAATAATTACGTCAATTACGTGTTTTCTGATATCGGCTCGAATCTGCTCCAACGATACGTCGGCGCTGTGCTGCGATGAGACAACAACCGCGTCAATGCGCGAAAGCTCGCCGTCAATATATTCAGCTGTCACCTGGGTCTTGCCGTCCGGGCGAAGATAAGGCAGTACACCCTTACGGCGTACATCTGTAAGCTGCTTTGCCAGTTTATGAGCAAGAGACGCCGTAATCGGCATAAGCTCCGGCGTATCGTCACAGGCATAGCCGAACATCATTCCCTGGTCGCCCGCGCCGATTTTTTCGGCGTCCTGCTCGGCATCACTGCGGTCAACGCCCATTGCTATATCAGGCGACTGATTATCAACCGACACAAGCACGGCGCATGTATTGCCGTCAAACCCGAACACAGGGTCATTGTAGCCTATGTCGTTTATAACCTTACGCGCAATTTTTGCATAATCTACGTTTGCCGTTGTCGTTATCTCGCCCATAATATGTACAACACCTGTCGTTACGGTTGTTTCACAGGCAACGCGCGCAAATTTATCCTTTTCAAGTATAGCGTCAAGAATTGAATCAGAAATCCTGTCGCATATTTTATCAGGATGACCCTCAGTCACCGATTCAGAGGTAAAATAATGTTTTCTCGGCATAAATTCCTTTCCGGGCAATAAAAAACCGCCCTAAAACAAGAGCGGTCATCATTTATCTGTCAGGAATTGACACCTTACAAAAATGCAGGTTGTCGGGCTTCACAGGGCCTGTCCCTCCGCCGCTCTCGATAAAATATATAATATTTAATTAACTGTATGATATTATAAGACTAAATACTGCAAATGTCAAGCAAATATTTTAAGAAACGACACAACGCCGTAGCTTGCCGCACACATTATAAGTCCAGCCACCATAACTCCGGCGGCAATCGACAGAAATGCCTTTTAAAACGCATTTCCATAAGTGCGGCAATAAGGGCGCCTGTCCAGCCGCCGGTGCCCGGCAGGGGCACTGCAACAAACAGAAACAGACCTATAAGAGAATATTTATTAACCTTATCACTGCGCTTCTCAGCCTTTTTCAAAAGAAAATCCGAAATCTTCCTGAAAAAGGCTATCTTTTGATACGCTCATATATTCTATTATCTTTTTAATGAATATCAAAATAAACGGAACAGGCAAAATATTGCCGATAACGCTGATAAAATAACATTCATATATATTCATTCCCGTTGCAGCGCCGATAGGTATAGCCGCACGCAGCTCCAAAACAGGCAGCATTGATACGAAGAATACATATACTTCTTTTGAAATGCTTTGCAAAAAATCGAGCATTTAACTTCTCCTGTATTTTAAAATTGAATGTTTTAACAAGTATACCACACTTTTGCAATATTATCAATTACAATTTTTTAATATTATATAACTCCCGTAAAAATTAAAAATAATACAACAAATAAAGCGAGCAACAAAATTGAAATCAGCATAATGCCCGCACGAAACGCATGCTTTTCACCGCCGTTTTCACTTACAGCCGAAGACTCAGGCACAAAACCCGTTTTTCTCAGAGCAGTAACCATAGGTTTATAAAGCACAAGCGTAAGCGCAAGGTTCAAGCCGCTCTTTATAAGATTAAACGGCAAAAATGTCGGGATAAGCATCGCTGCAACCTGACTTCGCTCAACAGACATATACAGAGGTGTGATAAGGTAATTCCAAAGCAGCATAGACGCGGTCATAGTAATCGCACCGACGGTCAGACCGAGCACCGCACCCCTCATAACGCGCATTTTTTTATAAATCAAAGCGGCAGGCACCGTAAAAGCACAGGTGGATATAACATTCATAAAAAACCCGATAGGTCCTGTGCCTGAAATAGTAATCATTTCAATAAACGAAACCAGTACGGAAATTACAACCGATGTCAAGGGGCCGTAGATAAAGCCGGCAACAGCAACTATTGCATCTTTAGGGTCATAGCTCAAGAAACCGGCAACGTCGGGAATGATTTTGCTGACAAGCACCGCTGCAAAGGACAAGGCGCACAGCATTGCCGTAATAGTTATTTTTTTAATTTGTTGTTTACTCATAATAAAGACCTTCCTAAACAGTAATATGGGACGCGGTCTTACACACTTATTGAAAAAGAATGTGGCATAAAAATGACGCCCCTATGAAAAAGCATAGGGGCGCATAAAGCAAAGCCATATCTTTTCTACCATCCGGACTGTACCGTCGGTGCAGGAATTACACCTGCTCGTGCCGTTAAGGCTTGCGGACTGTAACCGCCGGTGAGGAATTACACCTCGCCCCGAAAAGACAATATTGAATTAAACAAATCCGAATTAGCCGTTAATTGCGGTAACAACACCGGAGCCTACTGTTCTGCCGCCCTCACGGATAGCAAAACGAAGACCAACCTCGATAGCGATAGGTGTGATAAGCTCAACATCCATATCTACGTTATCGCCGGGCTTGCACATGTCAGTGCCCTCGGGAAGAGTTACGATACCTGTAACGTCGGTTGTTCTGAAGTAGAACTGCGGACGATAATTGGTAAAGAACGGGCTGTGACGACCGCCCTCTTCCTTAGTCAGAACGTAAACCTGACCCTTGAATTTTGTATGGGGATTGATTGTGCCGGGCTTTGCAAGAACCTGACCTCTTACAACGTCCTGTCTTGTAACACCGCGAAGAAGTACGCCAACGTTGTCGCCTGCCTCTGCAAAGTCAAGAAGCTTTCTGAACATCTCAAGACCTGTTGCAACAGTCTTCTTTGTTTCCTTAATACCGACGATTTCAACTTCCTCGTTGAGCTTAATCATACCGCGCTCAACTCTGCCGGTAGCAA
>VOFK01000244.1_pt1 | contig 84000 bp, 111 predicted proteins | sample 5384121 | NCBI WGS metagenome assembly VOFK01 (sample SAMN12384730, study PRJNA508395) | human gut metagenome | isolation source: healthy gut J | host: Homo sapiens
GTCGTCGTTTAGCTGAATATTGATCCTCTATCGTGCCGACGGCAAGTAACTGCTCGGAACGCTTGAGCTGCGATGCGGCATATTCGTGTATCCTTGCACGTTCCTCTTCGGATACCGAATTTCTGCGCAGTATGTGCTCGAGCATATCGGGAGACATGGTGTATATCGGCGGTGCAGAGAATGCTGCGCCTGCGTCCGTTCTGCTTCAGGTCGGTGAGCAGAAAGGCGCTCAGCTCGCCCGCGCGTTCCTCTCGATAGATCTCCATAAGCGGAGTTGCGTTTTTCAGCAGATCGTCCGCGCGCCGGCGGTAGTAGGCTATGTCCTCCTTGGTCTTTGAGAGATAGTACCGCCCGTCCGAATGATATCCGGCAATAGCCTCACCCGATAGTGCGGCGGCTCCCGAAACACGCAGAAAGTGATTAAAGGCACCGCTCTGCGGCGAACGCAGGTAATACGGAGATATCTGACCGGTCATGTACATCGGTATCCAGCTCTCGAGACCGAGCATCATCTCGTCGAACGAGCGTTCGAGGTTGTGGATATTATTCAGGTGCAGTCCCTTTTTCAGCATCATAGCCATGCCGAACATCCATTTTTTCGGGAATTCGGGGTCTTTCGCCATTTCCGTCATCGGCATATCGCTGTACAGCGTGACCGGCTCTGTCGATTTTGAAAGCACCGTCGCCTTGAGAAAGTCGAGCTCGCTGTCCATCATCTCTCGAAGCCCGTAGTACATTTTAGAGGTCGGGAGCTGAAAAGGAAGCGTCGGTACCTTCAGCTCGTCGAATTTGATAGCTTTAATATACACACCGAGGTCAAAGCTGTCGAGCTTTGCAAGAAATCCCGAGATGCTGCTTTCTTTCTGCTCTCCGGTACTGCCGCCGAGCAGCCAGTCACGCAGACGGGTAAAGCGTACCGAGCGGTCTGATAGCTCGTCCGGCTCCGCCCCTATCAAATGTGCGAGGACCTGAAGGTCGGTCTCGGAATCAAGCTCACGAAGCGGTAAATGCGGCGACGTCAGATGCAAAATGCCCGGATCTGACGGCTGTCTCGCCGCTGCGAAAACGGAAAACGGTCGATACATCGTAGTTCGCCGGACGGCATAGCTTGTGCGATGTTCAGACCGGCAGCGGATATGAGGGCTGAAAAATTTGCCCTAAGCTGCTCCTTGTCGGTGGTCTTTATATCATCACAGGCGAGAAAGCTCTCGCGTATCTCCGCTTCGCTCGGCATATCTGCCTCCGATGATGCCGGTGCGGCAAGCGCGGCGCACAGCTTCATCAGCTGCTCCGAGTCTGCTTCCGGTACGCGTTCTCCAGAGCGATAGCGGCTGAGTGTAGCGGGGGAAATGCCCGAGACTGCGCTGAGCTCCTTTGCGGTACATCCCGCCGCGGTGATATATTCATTCAGCTTCTCATTGAATTTCATGGCATTGACCTCTGCATTATTTGTTTATTCCTCCGTTATTTTCTATTATAACCGTTATTTTTCTGAAAATACAAGAGCATTTTTTCAGTGATTTCAAAAAAATGACATTTGACAAATCGGAAATTCTGTTGAAAAATCGGAGCTCGGCGGTATATTATATACGAAAGGACGTGTCGAAAGACCGCCCGGCAAGCTGCGTGCCGCCGTGAGTGCAGAACGCATATATTGTCTGTTTCCCGGGCTTTATCCGTCATACTGCGTCTTTATTGCGGGATATTTGAATTATGCGATAAAGCACGGATTTGCGGCTTGAATCCGCATTGCTCTTGACGGTATGGATCCGTGCTTATATGTGCGACGGCGGCATAGTTTATGCTTGATTTCTTTCAATATATTAATGTTCTCAAAAGAGCGTCGCTTATTTTATGCGCTTGCCCGTATCCTTTGCACCGAGCCTTGTATTATATGGCTCGGTTTTTTTGATCAAAATGATAACCGATCGGATATTTCACATCAAATAAACATATAATGGCAATGCGTGCATAGGGAGTGTCGGGATTGATTCATATTCATTTTTTTCGCAATTGTCGAAATATGTAATGTTAAAATGCACAGAAAAAGTTGCACAAATTTTGTGCCGTTTGTAGTCATTTACGACCCGATTCATATTGCGTTAAAAGGCAGAAAACCTTATAAAATAAGGCTTTTCGACGCTTTGGAGGAGATGTACAAGACGGACTTATTTTTGTTTGTGTATATTTAATAAAAAATGTGTGAAAATCGGTTGACATAAGCGCTAAATTATGATACAATTACAAGCGTAAGCCGAGTGTATCGGCATGTACAAATCTGAATTTGCCCGGCGGAGAAAGTGGGTGTGATTCTCCGAAGGCAAACCAAAAAAATTCTTTATAGGAGAAGAAAGTATGAAGAAAACATTCAAAAAAGTGCTTTCGACAGTAGTTGCTTCACTGTTTGTACTTCAGTCTGCTGCACTTGCCGCTGTAAGCGTCGGCGCAGTTGATGCAAATGTACTTAAGTATACGCCTACTATCGATGGTGTTGCTTGACAATGCTTATCTCAACTCGGCTAAGGTCGATCTTGATACAAGCAAAGTCGCAGGTATGGGCACAAGCCCGAATTTAAAGGGTACCGCTTATTACCTTTGGGATGGCGGCTACCTCTATATGGCAGCAGAAATCACGGGAGATCCTAAGCTTGAAGCTACCGGAAATTCTCCGTGGACCGACAGCGCTGCTTTCACCTTCTTCAAAAAGGGCGAGGAGCAGGTAGAGGCAGGCAGAATTGTAGTCGAGCCGATGGAGGGTACGTTCCAGTTCAGCAACACGAACGGCACCGCATGCGGTAGCAACCTTCCTGCGGTAGGAACCACTGCTAAGATCAGTGATTACAGCAGCGAAGTTGCGTACACCGCAGATACCGTAAAGGGTACATATATCGTTGAGGCAAGGATGAAGTTTGATTCCGCTGCTGCCGGAACTCAGTACAGCATCAACTTCGGTGCGCTTGACGGACAGAATCATGCTGTTATCGGTGACTGGGGATGGGCAGGCCCCGTAGGCGGCACGCTTACACTCAGCTCCGAGGAGTATATTGACGCTCCTACGACCGTAGCTAAGTACACACCCGAGCTTGACGGCGTTAAGGATAAGGCATACGATGCATCTATCTCTCATGCAGTTGAGGGTGTAACATATAACTTCCTCTATGATGATAGTTATATTTACCTCTATGCAGAGGGCACGATGACTGTTGACGCTACCTCTTATCTGAACATCACTCTTACCGGTACTCCGGTAAATGCAGGTGTAATAACCAGCGAAGGCATCAACTTCCTGATTCAGCCTTTCCACAACCCGACCTCCGGCGTTGTAGGTAATGTTCAGACATGGCAGAAAATCGGCGACGGTCAGGCCAACATGGGCTCTAACCTCGCAAGCGGCGCTTCCGCTGCGACCGAGTTCAAGATCACAGTGGACGGCGGCAAATTTACCGCTGAGGTAAGAGTTGCAAACGCTACCGCGCTCGATAAGGTCGTTGCTTTTTGCAAACGGCGTTTACAATGCCGGCACTCTTACTGCCGGTGAGGGGCGACTACTGGGGCTTCTGGGGCGACGGCTCTGCTCCCTAAGTATACCGCTCTGACCCTCGGTGAGGTTTATAATCCCGGTCATACTCACACCTTCCAGGATGAGTTCACCGTTGATGAGGCTGCTACCTGTCTTAAGGCCGGTTCTAAGTCCCGCCACTGCGTAGATTTTGATACCTGCGGCGGCAAGACCGACGTTACCGAGATCCCCGTTATCGATCATAATATCGAGAACGGTGTCTGCACCTATATGTGCGGTATGCTGCTTATTCAGCGCGGCACACCTACAATCGACGGTGTTGTCGATGCTGCTTATGCTACCACCGGAAGCAATACCGTTAACAGCGGTACTGTTAAGTTCCTCTGGGACGACAACTATATCTATGCTATCGTAACCACCAAGGAGACTGATGCTAAGGTCACTGTTGAGAGTATCTCCGATCTTTGGGGGTCATACCACCATCGGCATGGGCATTGATTTTGCAAGCAGAACCTTAACTCCCGCTTCTGATGATTGGACCTATATTACTCTTAATAACAAGGGTACTTTTTGCACAGAACCTCTATTTGAAAGATAAGCTTGTCGGTGTCGAGGGCGTTGATTATGCTTTCGGCTCAGACGCTGATACAAACATCTTCGAGATAAAGATTGCGACCGATACCGCTTTCCTCGATCAGAACGATTATGTTGTCGGATTTGGCTCCGGCGCATGCGACGAGAACCTTTGGAAGTGGAACGGTACTATCTATAACGGCGGTGATGCTGCAAAGGGCACCGGTCTCAAGACCCTGTTTGCTCATGCGGCAAGCTGTGACAAGGTATTCTCCACGGATTATACCGTTGTTGTAGCTCCTACCTGCACCGAGGTCGGTTACAAGGCACGCCTCTGCGCATGCGGCGTTACCACCGACGTTACCCCGTTCCCGCACTCGGACACAATTTCGTTAACGGAAAGTGCCTCTGTCTGCGGCGCTATCGAGGTTGCAGTTCCTAACACAAGTGTTCCTTACGTAACTGCTGCAGTTGACGGTGTTAAGGACGCAGCTTACGATTCCGGTGTTAAGTATTATGTAAACGGTGCTACCGCTTACCTCCTCTACGACAAGGATTACTTCTATGTATACGTTGAGGCGGATGAGGGTGAGAATGTAACCTACTTCACTCTCGGTAACCCCGACAAGACCGATACAGTTGGTCCTTTCTGGTCTCACACTGCTTCCGTTAAGTTTGACTTCAATGCTAAGAATGTTACCACCAAGGGATGGGAGTACGGTGTCTTCAATCAGAACGGACAGTCCACCTTTGCGGATAACATTTCCGTAGACGGCGGCGATACTTGCCTTGCAAAGGCAGGAACCGATTATGTATTTGCTGATGGCGCTAAGGCTGCTGAGCTTAAGATCCATATCGGCGAGGGGCTATGCTCCTAACAACTACGCAGGCAGAGCCTATGTAGGGCAGCACTATCTACTCCATCGGTTTCGGAACCGAGACCGACGGTATCAATCTTGCGGGTGGCGCACTCCATGCTCAGGTTATTAACGGCAAGTGCACTCCTCTTACTCTTGCAAGATGTCTTAACGGCTGCACCGCAGCTGAAGCTCGCGTTGTCATCACCGAGCCTACCTGCCACTCTGTCGGTACCTCTGCTGAGGTCTGCGCAGTCTGCGGCGGCATAATTGAGGGCAGCGAGCAGGAAATCGCTATGACCGAGCACAACTGGGCATACGAGATCGATGTTGCGCCTACCTGCACAACAGAGGGCTCCGCTTCCATGAGATCTTGTACAAACGAGGGCTGCTCTGAGGTCCAGGTTGGTGACTATGTTATCCCCGCTAAGGGCCACAGCTACGTATATAGCTGCGATCCCGCGCAGAAGAACAGCGCATACAAGGCAGGCCATATCGGAACATGCTCTGTATGTAATGCAGTAAGCGAAGTACTTCCTCATAACACCAACGAGCTTGGCATATGCCAGGATTGCGGCGCAAATGTAAGCCTGCTTCTCAGCGGTTACAATGTATCGCTCGCTAACAGCCTGACAGTAAACATTCTTGCAAAATAAGGCTAACCTCAGCGCATATGATAGCTTCTTCCTCCGTATAGTTGAGCATTCCGATGAGGATATTACAAAGGATATTACCGAGTATACCACATCCGGAGCAAATGCTCAGTTTAAGTACGGACTTCCTCCTTATCGTATTATAAACGACTTTGATGTATATCTTGTCGGCGTAAAGGATGGACAGGAGTATGTTGCAACAAAGCCTCAGACTCTGAATGTATCTAACATAGTATATTCCAACTTTGCAAATGCTTCTACCCCGATTCGATGAAGACGATTCTGGTAGAGCTGCTTGATATGCTACCGAAGCACAGAAGCTTCTTAACTTCAAGACCGATACCCTTGTTGATGCAAGGCTCACCGAAGAGCAGAAGGCAACATACGGTCTTAAGGGATGATTCCGCTTATACCGATGTAACTAAGGTTACCGCAAACAGCGAGACGACCGGTCAGGCAGATTGTAAGAGAGCAAATATTGTCTGCGGCGAGAATGTAAAGATCAGATATACATTCACTCTTGACAGTGCAGTTGCTCTTGACACGATCACTGTAGTTGCAAAAGGATGCCGAGGGCAAGATTGTTGCTCAGATAAGCGGCGCAGACAACTTTAAGCAGGACGGCAACACTGCAGGCAGATACTACTGTGATATCGGCTTTGCGGCACATCAGCTCAGCGATGAGATTGATATTGATGTCTATGTCGGTAACACTCTTATTACCGCAAGAAGCCTGCACACCAGTGTTGAGTCAGCAGTAGCAAGAAATACTTCTTCTGCATTCACCGCACTGCTTGATGCTATGATGAGATACGGCAGAGCCGCTGCTCTTGCATCCAAGTAATTCATTGTAGTTAAAAAGATGTTTTTCAAATAACCTCCGCAGCCCGCGATTCGTCGCGGGCTGCATTTTTTTATGCAAAGTAACACATTTGACGCGGCATATAAATCTAATACTATTGACTTTACAGATAAATGTGCTATAATTGACATATAGAATTATATCTGTTGCAAAGAAAAATACAATAATGAAAAAGGTTGGTCACGATATGAAAACAAAAGCGTGTAGCAGAGCCGCAGCGTGGTTTCTTTCGGCAGCGACCCTTATATCCGCGTCGGCGCTTTCATTTACCGTATCTGTAAGTGCGGCGGGCAAGGTCGCCGATACCTCTCCGAAAACATCAAAGACGCTCTATAACGGTGTCAGCTACGATTATTACGAGCTTCCGTCAAGCTCAAAATACGGCGCCAAGGATTTCAGCGTTGTTGAGTTTGATCTTGCGCAAAGCGATCTTTATCTCGATGTAGTTTCGGCAGGCTCATATTCAAATCAGCTTGCACCAACATCGAAAATTCTTTCGAATTTTAATAAGAATAATACCGAGGGCAAAACTGCGATTGCCGCAATAAACGGCGATTTGTGGATGGTTAATTATTGCCATTCGAGAACCTCCAATATTACCTATGGCGGTGTTCAATACGGACCGGTCGTAAAAAGACACTCACGCTCCCTCGCGGGTTTAATGTCAGCGACGGTGAGATAATCTCTTCGGCATGTATACCGTAGGAAACGCCGTACGAGAGTGATTTCTATACCTTCGGAATTACAGATGACTATGTGCCGTTTATGTGCAATCCGGAACCGGCATTACGGTCACGAATACGACCCGCAATGCTAAGTTCTATACCGAGGCGCTCAACCGTCTGCCGGTCGAGGATGCGACGGTTGTCTATACCGATAAGGGCTGCCTGAATAACTATGCGCTCGATGATGCCTATGAGGTGGTCGTCGATGTTCCGTATGACTACAAGGTTGCGCACGGCTGCAACATAACCGGAACGGTCAGCGGCATATACGGGCCGAGCAGCAGCGGTAATCCGACAATGCAGGCGAACCGTATAATTCTTACGGCGCGCGGCAGTACACAGATCGCGCAGCTGTCCTCCTACAAGGTCGGAGACAGCGTTACGATATCGGTCAATACCTATGATAAATGGGGTCATTATACAGACCTGCTGCATCGCATATCAGAGGGTGTCGGCGGACATATACCGCTTGTTATTGACGGTGAGTATTGCGACGAACTGTGTGCGGGGCTTACGAATCTTTATGCGACCTCGATAATCGGCTATACTTCTACCGGCAGCATCAAGCTGCTCACGCTCGACAGTGTGTCAAGTAGCTCCTCATCCAAGTATTTTCGTATAGCAGATATGCCCGCACTTTGCCGAGAGCTTGATATCGTAAATGCCTTCTTACTTGATGGCGGCGGATCTGCGACAATGGTGACGCTTGACAGCGGCTCCTATAAGCTGCAGGGTACACCGAGCGACGGCAGCGAGCGTTCTGTTATCAATGCTATAATTCTCTCGCACGGTCCCGAAAAAGGCAGCGCAGGGCAGCTTTATACCTGTGCCGAGCTATAACGATAATCTTTCGGAGCTGCGCTTTACCTCCTCCGATTCGATGAAGTATTTTCTTCAGCGATCTTCCCTCAAGGCAGAAAAGCTCGTCAGCCTTGGTTACAGTGATACGGAAAAGGCACTTGAGATAACCACAGTGACTGATAACGATCCGTATTTTTACATCAATTATTCAAAGAGCACTGTCAAGCTCTCGGCTGATAATTATAAGTATGCCGTAATGACATACAAGAATCCCACGACAAATTCCGATAAGGCCGCAAGGGCGAGCTTGTTCCCATGCGCCGGCAGCCAGACCCTGGCATCGCCGACCTGCTCCGTGACCTTTGATCTCGAACGCAGTAACTCTTATTGCAGTAAGGTCATAGATCTGTCCTCACTCAGCGCATGGACCGGAACGATAAACGCTATGCGGTGGGACTTCTTTGATGAAGCGAGTGTCGGCGATAAGCTGTATGTTAAATCTCTTGCATTCTCTGTAAGACTGAGGCAGAGGCTGCCGCTGTTGCCGAGAGTGAGAAGAACAGAGCGGAGATCAGTTTCGGCTCGGAAAAGATGCTCCGTCATACCCCTAAAATAGACGGCAGGCTTGATGATGCCTACCTTTGCTTCGTGCGGCGTGGTACTTGATACCACCGTGATCAAAAATGCCGTTACCGGCAAGCCGGTTTCCGATACCGTTCGCAGCAAGTATGCCGGCGACCTTTGGGCATATGCATACTACCTCTATGATTCAAATTATATTTATGCTTATGTTACCGTTCATGATACTACCCTGACTCCCGCCTCCGGTGTAACTGCATCTAACGCCGCGCGAAACAATAATGTTTATCTTTCGGTATGGAACGGAGCGACATGGCCCGGAAGCTCTGCCGAGATACTGCTGAATGCGACCAACGGATATGCCTTTGCTTCCGGTTCTGCGGGCGGCTTCGGATCGAACTTTGCTGCCGCATACGGAACCGAAAACGCCGTCTACCGAATACGCATATTCGCTGAATTTCGGATGGCAGCGGCTATGTTATCGAGGCGCGCATATATGCTCCCGGCTATAATACCGGCGATAGCGTTTCGATAGCTCTCGGAGCAAATGATCTTGTTACGAGCAGCTTGAATTTCTGGCGCTTCGGAAATGTATATTCTTACGATAAGGATGCGTCATTTGATGCGACCGTAACTCTCGGCGACTATTACGAGTCACACACTCATACATGGGAGAGCGGTTATACCGTTGATACTCCCGCGACCTGCACCTCGGTAGGCAGCAAGAGCATCCATTGCAGCGGCTGCGGCGAGATAAAGCCCGGCTCTGCCGTTTCGATCCCGATGCTGTCGCATAGCTATGTCCTCTCTTCCTCTGTTGCGCCGACCTGTGTCAACAGCGGAACAGAAACCTATATATGCTCCGTATGCGGAAAAAATGATGTCAGGAGCATTCCGGCGCTCGGTCATAGCTATAATGCCGACGGCATATGTGAGCGCTGCGGTTACAGTGAAAAGCCAATTGTTAAGTCCTTCACAGAGTCCGGTGCGCTAAAACCGGGCGATACCGTGATCTTTACACTCTCTCTCTCTTAACGGTTGTGCATCGCTCAAATCGCTCCGTGTCATTCCTAAATTCGACAGCTCTGTTTTTGAGATCGTTTCAATGCGTTGGCTTATTACCGGAACATCTATATCCGATGTCTCGGATGCGTACGCCGTTGCCGCTTATGCGACAGAGACCTCCGGTGTCGGCGGCGATATCTTTGAGTGTGAATTGAGAGTAAAGGATAATGCTGCTGCCGGCGAACATTCGGTTGGCTTTGATGTTATGATAAAGAGCAAGGCGACCGGAACCGAGACGGCACTGAATATCGTTCAGCCCGAGGATTGGACTGTGACTGTTGAACCCGCGCATGTTCACAGCTACGTATATAGCTGCGATCCTGCACAGAAGAACAGTGCGTACAAGGCAGGCCATATCGGAACAATGCTCTGTATGTAATGCAGTAAGCGAAGTACTTCCTCATAATACCAACGAGCTTGGCATATGCCAGGATTGCGGCGCAAATGTAAGCCTGCTTCTCAGCGGTTACAATGTATCGCTCGCTAACAGCCTGACAGTAAACATTCTTGCAAATAAGGCTAACCTCAGCGCATATGATAGCTTCTTCCTCCGTATAGTTGAGCATTCCGATGAGGATATTACAAAGGATATTACCGAGTATACCACATCCGGAGCAAATGCTCAGTTTAAGTACGGACTTCCTCCTTATCGTATTATAAACGACTTTGATGTATATCTTGTCGGCGTAAAGGATGGACAGGAGTATGTTGCAACAAAGCCTCAGACTCTGAATGTATCTAACATAGTATATTCCAACTTTGCAAATGCTTCTACCCCCGATTCGATGAAGACGATTCTGGTAGAGCTGCTTGGATATGCTACCGAAGCACAGAAGCTTCTTAACTTCAAGACCGATACCCTTGTTGATGCAAGGCTCACCGAAGAGCAGAAGGCAACATACGGTCTTAAGGATGATTCCGCTTATACCGATGTAACTAAGGTTACCGCAAACAGCGAGACGACCGGTCAGGCAGATTGTAAGAGAGCAAATATTGTCTGCGGCGAGAATGTAAAGATCAGATATACATTCACTCTTGACAGTGCAGTTGCTCTTGACACGATCACTGTAGTTGCAAAGGATGCCGAGGGCAAGATTGTTGCTCAGATAAGCGGCGCAGACAACTTTAAGCAGGACGGCAACACTGCAGGCAGATACTACTGTGATATCGGCTTTGCGGCACATCAGCTCAGCGATGAGATTGATATTGATGTCTATGTCGGTAACACTCTTATTACCGCAAGAAGCCTGCACACCAGTGTTGAGTCAGCAGTAGCAAGAAATACTTCTTCTGCATTCACCGCACTGCTTGATGCTATGATGAGATACGGCAGAGCCGCTGCTCTTGCATCCAAGTAATTCATTGTAGTTAAAAGATGTTTTTCAAATAACCTCCGCAGCCCGCGATTCGTCGCGGGCTGCATTTTTAATATCTGCCGACATATTTGCTATTGCGCTCGTGCTTTTCTTCAACCGTAACGACGCGCTGCTTCTGCCATTTGTGATCGTAGTTTTATTAACAAAAAACGTCTCCCCGCAGGTCTACTTGACCATGCGGGGAGACGAAAACGAATGTATTTACAAGACTTAATATTTGGGATATTACTTCTCGTCCTTCTTCTTGCCGGAGAGGAGGAGATTGGTTAGGATTCCGAGGATGAGTGCGGAAGCGACCTCGGTTATGGTGACCGGGCCGATGCCGATGGACATTCCGCCGATACCGGTGATAAGTATTACCGAAACAACGAATAGGTTGTGGTTATCGCCGAGATCGATTTTCTGTATCATCTTAAGACCGGAGACTGCGATGAATCCGTAAAGGGTGATGCACACACCGCCCATTACGCAGGAAGGTATGGTCGCAAAAGGAAGGTCACAAAAGGGCGCGAAGAACGAAGCGATAATAGCAAGAATTGCGGTCGTAAAAATGGTGTAAACGGAAGCATTACCTGTGATAGCAACGCATCCGACCGACTCGCCGTAGGTGGTGTTCGGGCAGCCGCCGAAGATCGCGCCGACGATCGAGCCTACGCCGTCGCCGAGCAGGGTGCGATGGAGACCGGGCTCCTCAAGAAGCTCGTGTCCGATGATGGAGGAGAGGTTCTTGTGGTCTGCTATGTGCTCGGCGAAAACAACGAATGCGACGGGAACATATGCAACCGCGATCGTTGCTATGTACTGGCCGTTTTTATCTCGCTAAGGCCCTTTGCCGCCTTGATGAAGGTGAAGTCAGGGTACCACTGCATGTTGGCGAAGCGCGAGAAGTCGATGATGATCATAGCCTCGTTGCCTGTCGCATTGCCGATAACGGTGAACACGGTAGCTACGAGATAGCCTGCGACAATACCGATCACGAAAGGAATGAAGCTTAGCCATTTTCTTTCCGTAGACCGAGCAAACGGTGACGACTGCGAGGGTCACGAGTGCGCAGATGAGGCAGAGCCAGCCGTGGAGGTTCATCTGGAATACTCCGCCGTCTGTCTTGGCGATGGAGATCGCGTCGCTGACAGCATTGCCTGCGAGCGAGAGACCGATGATAGCGACGGTAGGTCCGATGATAACAGCGGGCATGAGCTTGTTAATCCAACGAACGCCTGCGAACTTAACGATAATTGCTATAAGCACATATACGAGCCCTGCGAATGCAGCGCCGATGATTATGCCCGCGAAGCCTGCCTCTGCGGTAGCTGCGCCCGCGAAGGCTGCCGACATGGAGCCGAGGAATGCGAACGAGGAGCCGAGGAATACGGGGCTTCTGAACTTGGTGAAGAGCAGATAAACGATGGTGCCCACGCCTGCGCCGAAGAGCGCTGCGGACTGGGACATTCCGTTGCCGATAATAGAAGGAACGGCGATCGTTGCCGCAAGAATTGCGAGCAGCTGCTGGAGCGCAAATATCAGATTCGCGCCGAATTTAGGCTTGTCTTTGACCTGGTAGATAAGATTCATCTTATTGATCCTCCGGTTATTATTTATGTAAATACTTTCGTATTTATATACTCATTCTCCGTAGAGCTCGACGCCCATAGTGTCGTCGTACGGCGGTATAAGCACCGAGACACGCTCGCTCTGAGCGGTCGGGATGCTTTTTCCTATATAGTCGGCGCGGAAAGGCAGTTCTCTGTGTCCGCGGTCGATGAGGATTGCGAGTCGGATGGCACGCGGCCGTCCGATCGAGAATATAGCGTCGATTGCGGCTCTTACGGTCCGACCGGTGTAGAGCACATCATCGACGAGCACGACCTTTTGTTAACTATGTCAAATCCGAGCTCTGAGGTCGAGATAACGGGACTCTCATACCGATGTGTGAGATCGTCTCTGTAAAAACTTGATGTCGATCGCGCCGCAGGGAACATGAACGCCCTCCGAGCGATAGATGTTCTCGGCGATCATTTCCGCCAAACGCTCTCCGCGCCGACGTACACCGACTATGCAGAGGTCGTCTGTGCCCTTGTTTTTTTCGACTATCTCAAATGAAATTCTGCGGACGGTGCGGCAGAGCGTCTCGCCGTCCATAATACGTGCTTTTAGCTGCATGTTGCACCTCCGGATTTTTTCAGAGCAAAAGAAAAGAACCCTGCGGCAGAGGGCGCGCAAGATCCGTATAGGCGGCAAAAGCCGTGTGAGTGTATAATCGGATCTTGTCGGTCTCTGTACCGAACTTAAAGACTCGTTTTTGCTTTCAGAATTCTATCACTTCGGGCGAAAAATGTCAATATGTTTTGCAAAAAAAAAAAAAATTTTTGTTCGATTTTATACCCATAAAATCGAACGGGAAAATATTCATATAGGCAAATTCAGAACGTGTATTGCATATTTTTCATCCATATGATATAATTTTTCTTGCTATTAAAAGGCGATACGCCGAAAAACGGAGGACGCTATGCTGTATTCTATTGAAAATGACAGACTCAGAGTCGAGATAAACGATATCGGCGCGGAGCTGTATTCGATAAAGGACAAGGCCGACGGCTTTGAATATCTTTGGCAGGGCGATCCGCAGTATTGGTCGGGCAGAGCATATAATCTGTTCCCGATATGCGGCAGGATCACAGAGGGACGGTATACATATAAGGGCGGCTCGTATGATATCTGTCTGCACGGCTTTGCACGCGACGCGGTCTTTACATGCGTAGAGCAGGGCGGCTATACTGCGTGCTTCGAGCTTAGAGCAGATGCGGAAACAAGGAAAAGCTATCCGTTCGATTTTTGCCTGCGTGTCAGATATATTCTTGACGGCAGTTCGCTCCGCACCGTATATGAGCTTTGACAATATGGGTGAGAACGAGATGATATTTGCACTCGGCGGTCATCCGGGCTTTAATCTGCCGCTTGAGGATGGTAAGGGCTTCTCGGATTACCGTCTTGAATTTGCCGAACCGCGTGAGAACGTACATGAGCTTGTACACAGCGAGCGCTGCTATATAACTCACGAGGAGCGTACATATCCGCTGAAGGATGGGCGTGTGCTGCCGCTCAAACACTCGCTGTTCGATCATGACGCCGTTTTTCTGTACGATACCTGCGGCAGCCTTACGCTGACCGCGGGCGGTAAGAGAAGCGTACGTGTTGATTATCCGAATATGAAATATATCGGCTTTTGGCATCTCCCGCACACCGAGGCTCCGTATGTCTGTATCGAGCCGTGGACGAGCTGCCCGTCCTACGACGGAGAGCTCGACGATCTCGAGACCAAGCGCGATATGATGCGCCTTGCTCGGGCGGACATTATACGACCGATTTTTCAATGACATTCAATACGGACGGTAACTGACGGATGAGTAAGAAAAGATCACGCGAGCAGAAGATATTCCGCCGCATTATCACTGCCCTTGTTATTGCAATTTTCTCGGTCAATTCTTGTGTCGGTGTCGGTGGTCGCCGCGTATAGGCTGCTGCCGGGACTCGGACGTTCCGTGCCCGAGACATCCTCCGAGATGACCGAGGAGTCAGCTCCGACCACCTCGGCAGCGCCTGCCGAAACCTTCGAGGAGACTGATGCGGCACCCGCGGCAGCGGAGCCAGGACGTATGCCGACCGTGCTGCTTGATCCCGGTCACGGCTTTGACGATGTTGGCTGCGGCTCTGAATTCCTCGGCGAGACATGGGAGAAGAATTTGACGCTCGATATGGCGAAAAAGCTCGGTGAATTGCTGACCGAGCGCGGCTGCACCGTACTCTATACTCACGACGGCGTTACATTTCCGTCGGTGTCCGAGATTACCTCCGAGGCGAAGCGGCTCGGCGTTGAATATGAGTGGGAAAAGCTCGCGGACAATAATATTTTCAGCGCCTATGAGCGCTCGGTCTATGCTAACTGCCTCGCTGCCGAGCAGGATATAGATTTCTTTCTTTTCTATACATGTAAACGCGATGGAGAATATGCCGGAGCGGTCCGGCTTTGAGATAGACTATTACGCCGAGGGCGAGGATGCTGCGCTTTCCCGCGCATATTTCAACGGAATTATCGCCTCGATAGCCGATAATATGCCCGGTATGGGTATCGACAGCTGGGAGGACTCGTGGGATGAGGCGTTCATCGTGACAAAGATAACGCGCCTGCCTGCCGTGCTCATCGAGACCGGCTTTGCCTCCAACGCTTCCGATGCCGCATTTCTGCTGTCCGAGGATAACCGCAGCTCACTTATGAACGCGGTATGTGACGGTATTCTGCGCGGATGGAGCGCGGTTTGCGCAAGCTGATAATTATACCCTATTGACTTATATCGGTTGTTGTGAGCCCTTTGAGTATTCTTGTTTTCCGACTCTCCCATATAACTTGCTTTTTTGCTTTCTTCAAGAGATGCCGTCTTTTTTCAAACAAAAAATGTTTACGACGAATTGATTATATTGACAAAAAGCGGATTTGTGGTAACATATAATCTGCATGTGTTGTGCGTATATACATAACTGTTTTGTGTTGATTGAATTAGACTTTTACAGCGCATTACATCAGCTTATGATAATTGTGCTCGGCAACATTTTTAAAAGGAGGCTGTGATTTTGCCTGCAATATTGATCGTTGCTTTGGTCCTTATCTGTATATTGCTTGTACTCGGAATTATAGCCTTTTTTGTAAAGCCGAGAACGATTTATTCCAATAAGGATGAAAGAAACCCGGTGGAGAACATGCGGGTAATATTTGTTTATGACGAATCCGATGAGGAAAACGCCGACGGTGTAAGAGGTCATCTGGAGGTTGTCGGCGAGGAACCGATACATAATAATTTGTATTGCGGATATATCAAGCGAATTGCGGATATACTGCTTTCGTTTTTCGGCTTAGTGCTGTTGTCACCGGTATTTCTTATCATTATTGCGGCAATTAAGCTCGACGATCCGGGACCGGCTTTTTTTTCACGCAGAAGCGCGTCGGACGGAATAAACGATATTTTAAGCTGCATAAATTTCGTTCTATGAAGATTGCGACTCCGCACAATGTTCCTACGCACATGCTCGAAAATCCCGAACAGTATATTACGAGGGTAGGCGGATTTATTCGTTCGCACAGCCTTGATGAGCTGCCGCAGATATGGGATATTTTTGTCGGAAACATGTCAATAATAGGGCCGCGTCCCGCGCTGTGGAATCAAGATCTGCTTACTGCAGAACGCGATAAATACGGCGCAAACGGTGTAAAGCCGGGTTTGACGGGATGGGCGCAGATAAACGGCAGAGACGAGCTCGAAATATCCGAAAAGGCAAGATTGGACGGCGAATATGTCAAGAATATCAGCTTTTTTACTTGACTGTAGGTGTTTTTTTCGGAACAATTCGCTCTGTATTAAATGACGATAGCGTGGTAGAAGGCGGTACGGGCGAATTGAAGCGAAAAAGAGCAAGAAAAAAAGGAAACAGTCGAGAAATGAAGAAGGTGCTGATTACCGGTGCGGGTAGCTATATAGGAACCTCGTTTGAACATTATTTGACGGAACATTATCCGGGCATGTATGATGTTTGTACTGTGGATATGCGGAACGACGGATGGAGAAATATGGCGTTTCGGGGGTATGATGTTGTTTTCCATGTCGCGGGAATCGCCCATATCAAGGAAACAGACGAAAATGCAGAGCTGTATTACAAGGTCAATCGCGATTTGACTGTGGAATGCGCGAAAAAGCTCTGTCGGAGCAGGTGCCGCATTTTGTGTTTTTGAGCTCTATGAGTGTTTACGGCATGAATTCCGGCAGAATTATAAAAGAAACCGAACCGTCTCCGACGACAAATTACGGCAAATCAAAGCTTGAGGCAGAGAATGACCTGAATATATTGGCAAATCAATTTCCAAATACATTTACTGTAGCTATCCTGCGTCCGCCTATGATATACGGGAAAGGCTGTAAGGGTAATTATAATGCACTAAAAAAGATTGCATTGAGCGTGCCGCTGTTTCCTGATATAATTAATAGACGTTCGATGCTATATATCGACAATCTGTGTGAGTTTGTCAGGCGGATTATTGATAAAAAAAGGAAGCGGACTCTTTTTTCCCCAGAACAACTACTATATGAACACAACGCAATTGGCGGATACAATCTGTAATTGTCATGGACGTAGGCTGCACAAAACAAAAACTATTTAATCCGATTATTAGCGCTATGAGCAAAAGAGTATGCTTGATCGAAAAAGGCCTTCGGAAGTTTAACATATGATATGTCGCTGAGTGGTGATACCCGTGATTATTTGTAACAGACATTGAAACTTCTATAAGGAGAACCGAGGAGGAGTAAATGAAGCAAAAACATTTCGGTATTAATGAGCGTATATAAAAACGAGAAGCCGGAGTATTTCAGAGCTGCCGTGAACAGTGTTTTTGAATCAGACCGTGTTGCCCGAGGAAATAGTGCTTGTCCGCGACGGTGAAGTTCCGGATGCCCTTCAGGCCGAGATAGACAAATTGCTTAGTGAATGCAGTATCAGAATCAAATATCTGCCGCTGCCCGAGAACGGTGGCTTGGGAAAAGCCCTTGAATCTCGGTGTACGAGCTGCCTCCAATGAGCTTATCGCCAGGATGGATACGGATGATATTTCTGTTCCGCAGCGTTTTTGAAAAGCAGTTGGAGGAATTCAATCTTAAACCGAATATTGATGTAATGGGCGGACAAGTGCTTGAATTTGAAGGCGACACTTCAATGCCGACCGGAAAGCGAACCGTTCCTACCTCCAATGAAGAAATTGCCCTGTTTTTTGAAAAAACGTAACGCATTCAATCACCCAACCGTGATGTTTAAAAAATCGTCTGTGTGATAAATGCAGGCAATTATTCGGATAGACATTACGTTGAGGACTATGATTTGTGGCTGAGAATGCTGAAGAACGGAAGCCGTTTTGAAAATTTGCCCGAGACGCTTGTATATATGAGGGTAAACGGGGATACGTATTCAAGGCGGGGAGGGGTGGAATATTTTCGGTCACTCAAGAAGCTTGAAAGGACAAGCTGATTATGAGTGTAATCAGCTTGCCGCAGTATTTAGAAATGTCATTGTCAGATATGTACAATGCGTACTGCTGCGTGGGAGGATGCGTAAGCTCATATATCGACGAATTCTCAGAAAATAGGAGTGTAGAATCGTGGAAAGACATCGCAGGGCCCTTATTGTTGGAACAGTGCCGTACAATGAAATGTCCACCTCGAGAGCATTTGATTCATATTTTCATTTTTGGGAAAAGGAAAACCTGGCGCAGATCTTTTTCCAATGCCAAGGCTCCGGCTAAAGGACATTGCGGAACGCTTTATCAGATTACCGATGCTCGTATGCTGAAGAGACGGTTTGATAAAAAACAAAGACCGGTGTTATTTTTAATTATGAAGCTCTTGACGACGGTTGGAAGGACAGCAGCCTTGAGGTAGGTTCGGTAACCGCTAAAATGTACGGATGGGGGGAGCAAAAAAGAATTCTCTTGTTTACCTGCTTCGTAAATTCATATGGAAAAAGAAATATTGGTGTACCGATGAGCTGCTTTCATGGCTTGATAAGTTTTCTCCCGAGTGTGTTTTTTTGAGCTTTTCCGATGATTTCTTTATCCCTCAGATCGCGCTGTTTGTTGCAGAGCGGTATAATATTCCCATAGTTTCGTCAATCGGAGACGATTATTATTTTAATTACAAGTTTTCATTATCGCCGCTCTACCATATATATAAGCTCTCTTATCGGAGATTGATAAGAAAAGTTTTTTCGCATAAGGGAAGCGCAATATATATCGGCAACAAAATACGTGACAAGTATAATGAAAGCTTTGGCTTGGATGGCAAGACCGTTTATCTTACTTCCGAGATAAAGCGGCATCCTTTCAGAGAAATACCGGTCAGATCTCCGGTAATATCATATTTCGGGAATATCCGCCTCGGCAGGAATGAATCACTCAGAGAGATCGGCGATGCTCTCGGCAGAATTGACAGCAGCTATATTTTGAATGTTTATTCCAATGAAAAGGACGAGCACTATATCGGAATATTTGACGGATCTCGCAATGTAAAGTTCTGCGGCACGGTTCCTTATTCCGAGGTTATGAAAAAAAAAGCGCCGAGAGCGATATTTTGATTGTTGTCGAGGGCTTTAAGAAGAAGGATGTCGATATTACAAGATATTCGCTTTCGACTAAGGTGGCGGATTCTCTTTCCTCAGGCGCGGCGGTGTTTGCCTACGGCTCGGCGGAATGCGGAGCGATAGAGTATGCCGAATCGACCGGTGCATAACTACATGTACTGACAAAGATATGCTTGAAGTATCGCTTCGAAGCCTATATATATGATACCGAGCTGCAGAGAAGAAATTATGAAAAAGGAATAACCGTTGTGGAAAACAATCATCGGCTTGAAAAAACAGTACCGGCATTTTTGAGTCGGTAGTCAACGGCGTTTGCGGGGATTTATAATTATGTTAAAGGATAAAATGACACTGGTGATAAATTCCTGCGATAAGTTTTCTGATCTGTGGGATGAGCATGTCAGGATATTGAACGAGAATTGGTCTGACAGAGAGGTTGAAACTCTTCTTGTTACCGATCGCCCTACCGACAGAAAGCTCGAGCGAGTGAGAATATTCTCTGCGGGAGAGGGTAAAGAGTATCCTCAGCGTATGGCTGCCGTTCTTCCGGAGATAAGAACGGAGTATGTTCTTATTACGCTTGACGATTATTTTCCCATAAATAAAATATACAACGATAGGCTGGAGAGACTGATCGGCATTATGGATGCGGAGGGATTGATTACCTCAGGCTGTTTTCCGATCTAATTCACATAAAAAATTTAAGGATTATAAGGGCCTGTATGAAATACCGCTCGATGTAAATTATGCCGTTAACCTTTATCAAGGCATCTGGCGTAGAGATTTTATCGAAAAGACGCACTCGGAGATTCTCAGACTATATGGAAGTATGAGGTGTCTCTGACCCCGACGGCAAGGCAGATAGAGGCGAGATGCGTTCTGAGCAAGGGAAAGGAATTTGAGATACTGGATGTTATCAGGAAGGGAAAGCTGCTTCATAAAGCTAATCGTTGGTTAAAAAGCCACGGAAGGTCTCTGCCGGAACGTGAAATTATCTCATATAAAGAAGAACTGCGTATAAAAATTTTCAGCACCGGAAAGAAGGTCCTTCCTAAGCGGCTTGCTGTCTGTGTAAAAAACAAACTCAAAAAGAAAGGGTATGTGTTTTTCAGCGATTCGGTTTGAAAAACATATCGGCATGATAAATGAAGCAGCGGAATGCAACAGTTGATTATATTCGAGGCATCGCGATCCTGCTTGTGATAATCGGTCACACCGTTTCCAACAACGGAATTGCCGATTATTCCGGCAGTGGGCTGTACAGAGTGGTCTTTGCATTGCAGATGCCGTTGTTTATGCTTGTCAGCGGATATGTTACCGTATATTCAAAGCCGATCGAATCGGCGGGAATGCTCGGCTCCTTTATCGGCAGACGCAGCCTCGGTTATCTTCTTCCTTGGACGGTCTGGACGATATTCAGAGGCTTTGCGTTCGGCGGATGGGCAATAGGCAATATAAAGTCGAAATTACTTTCGCTTTTGTGGAATATGGATTCTGGGTACTGGTTTTTGTTTTCGCTTTGGACGATATGTATTGTTTGGGGCATTTCATCGTTCTTTGCAAATAAACTGACCGCCAAAAAGTTTTTAAGAGTCGTATTCTGCACTGCGTTTTCGATGCTTTTTTGCAATGCTGTTGTTGCTTGTCGGAATAAAGGCGGGAATAACATTTTTAAATATAAAATTAACTCTGTACTATATTCCGTATTTCTTTTTAGGATATATTTTCGCATCATTCAGTACCGATATTCGAGCAAAGAAATATTATAAGAGTATTGAGAGCATCGTTGTCGCTGCCTCTTTTGTCATATTCGTTTGTCTGTCGCTGCGTTTCAATGTCGCGACATCGGGCGAGACTGTCATTGAGATCGCGACCCGGATCATCTGCTCTCTTACAGGATGTATTTCGCTTATATATTTTGCATCAAGGTTTTACGAAGATTTCAAAACGTGTTCTTTCGCCGAAAAGTTCAATTCCGTAACAGTAACGGCAGGGAAAAAAGAATCGCTCGGGCTGTATTTGATCCACTATCTGTTCTTGAATGTGATTCGGCTGCCGGAGGGGATGTCAATATATTCATTTGATGCATTTGCGGTCAGTCTGCTAAATTTTTTAATCACGCTCCTGCTTTCCGCGGCAGTGATTTATATTATTGATCATAACGATAAATTGAAATTAATTCTTTTTAGGTAAAAGAAGATAGGATAGCTTTGTGATATGCGTGTAGTACAGATAAACGGCGGCGTTTTCGGGAGCACCGGCTCGATAATGTTCGGGATCGCAGAGCAATTGGAACGCAGCGGCGGTGAATGTATCTGTTTCTCACCGGTCACGGTGACAAATCGTAATAAAAGAACCGGATCATAGATATGAAAAAAATCGGCACATTCAACTCGCGCAGATTAAATGTGCTGCTCGGTCGAATTACCGGATCGGACGGATGCTTTTCGCTTTTTGTGACGCTGAAGCTCATAAAAAAGATAAAAGCGTTTTTCACCGGATATTATGCACCTGCATAATATACACGGCGGCTATGTGAATATTCCGCTTTTGTTTAGATTTGCCGAAGCACAATGTACGCGTTGTTTGGACGCTTCATGATTGTTGGGCTTTTACCGGGCACTGCCCGCATTATGATATGATCGGCTGCAAAAAGTGGCAGACAGAATGTCATGACTGCCCCATTTATCGTGAATATCCGCAGAGCGTTTTTGATAATTCGAAGAGGATGTTTCATCTCAAGGAAAAATGGTACGGTAATTTTAACAGCCTGACTCTTGTGACTCCGTCCCGCTGGCTTGCCGAACAAGTTGAAAAAATCTTTTTCTCTCACATTGCAGGATTTCGGTTATAAATAACGGCATAGATTTAGATATTTTTAAGCCTAAGCCGACGAATTTCAGAGTTGAGCATGACATGACCGATGAGCAAATAATGCTGCTCGGCGTTTCATTTGTATGGAACGATAAAAAGGGGCTCGATGTTTTTAAACAATTATCAGAGCGCTTGGATCCCGATAAATACAGAATAGTTCTTGTCGGGGCGGATAAGTCGGTTATCGCATCGCTTCCCGAAAATATCATTGCGATAGAAAGAACTCAGAACAAGGATGAGCTTGTCGAAATATATTCTGCTGCCGATGTATTTATCAACCCGACAAGGGAAGACACATTTCCGACGGTAAATATTGAGTCTTTAGCTTGCGGAACACCGGTCATAACATTCGATGTCGGCGGAGCATCCGAAATTATTGATAAAACATGCGGAGAGGCTGTTCCCAAAGACAATATAGATGTTATGGAAGAAATGATCAATTACGTTTGTGACCGAAAGCCGTTTTCGGAGAATAACTGCCGTCAGCGTGCCTTGAATTTTGATAAAAAAAGATAGATTTAAAGAGTATGTTGAACTGTACCGGAGTATAATGGATGAATGAACTTCAAAAAGTCGAATTTGATTTGCTGTGTGAAGCGGTAAAGATCTTTTTCTGATTTGAAATTGACATATTATCTTGTCTGCGGCAGTGCGCTCGGCGCGATAAAATACGGCGGATTTATCCCATGGGATGATGATATGGATATCGCACTGCCTCGGGATGACTATGAAATTTTCATAAAAAGAGGCGGGGTGCAGATTGCCGGATGGACTGTTTTTGCAGAACCATCATACCGAAGCGTCATTTCCGCAGATATTCAGTAAGCTGAGAAATTCAAGAACCACATATATTGAAAAGAGTATCTCCGCTCTTCCGATAAACCACGGTGTCTACATAGATATTTTCCCGCTGGATGAATATCCTGCAGACAGAGGTGCGCAGCGCCGGCTGGAATTTGAAAAGCAGCGCTTGTTCTTAAAGCTCAGTGTGGTATATTGCTCGAAAAAGACCGGGCGCGCAGCGCTGTATCAGCACCTGAACAGATTATTTCACTATGACAGACATGTACATGAAAAATGTCGAGAGGCTCGAGAGGGTGCTGACTTGCAGCAATGGACAGCGCTCCGACATTCTTTGCAACCACGGCAATTGGCAGGAAGTCTTGAATATGCTCCGCGCGAACAGTATGGTGACGGAGCATGGGCTGATTTTGAAGGCCTCAGAGTTCGTGTCCCGGAAAAATATGATGATTACCTTACTCAAAAATACGGCGACTGGCGTGCCGATCTTCCTCCGGAAGAGCAGGTGGGGACATCATTATGCTGAGATTATAGATCTCTGCAGACCGTATACTGATTATTTGGAAGAGCTTCCGGGCGGCGGTATCCATATTAAATCACAGTAAGGCTCGGTATGATCCGAAATTGAAGCCGAAGTAACTGTATATAACGCCGATGGGCGATTATATAAAAAAATTAAAAATAAGGAGAGAACGTATGAAACAGCGCAAATTTCTTACCAAAGCACTGGCAGGGAATTCTTTGTGTGCTGATGCTTACGAGCGTTATTCCCGTAGCCTCGTTTGCAGCGTACAACAAGGACTTTGTGTCAGAAACGCACGATGTGTTTAAGAGCACGTCGTCAACTCTTGCGCCCGGCGTAGACCAGTATATAAATTATGCCTATGCCAAGGACGGAAAGCAGATGGTCTACTATGTAGCCACTGCGGATATTACCCGCGATGACGTTGTCATTCAGACTTCGTATCTGAAGCAGCATGAGAACGGCGTTATGGGTATGGACAAGCTGACAAATCAGATTGCCTATGCTAATCAGAAGTACAGCAATCCCGAGGATTCTCAGTTTATCAGCGAATACTACAATGTAGTAGCAGGTGTCAATGCCTCCTTCTACAACATGACCACGGGTCAGCCTATCGGTATAACCTATATTGACGGTGTGTCCTTCGGTACCGTAAGCTATGATAACTTTTTTGCAATTCTAAAGGATGGCAAGACTGCTGTTATAGACTATGCCAAGAATATAGGAAACTATGTCGATGAGAACGGAAACAGTACTATTTGGCAGGCGGCTGCCGGATCTCAGTGGCTGGTCAGGAGACGGTAAGGATGTAACTGCCGGCGCAACCGGTAGCTATAATACTCAGCGTCATTCCCCGTACCTGCGTCGGCGTAACGGCAGAGGGTAAGGTCGTTATGATGGTTCTTGACGGACGTCAGGAGCCGTTCTCCTGCGGTGGCTCTATGCACGAGCTTGCACAGATCATGCTGGAGGCAGGCTGCGTTGCGGCAGTAAACCTCGACGGCGGCGGATCGACCACATATGCATCCCGTCCCGAGGGCTCTGACGCGATAGAGGTAATCAACAGACCTTCCGACGGCTCGGGCGTTCCATTTCGTCCGGACTTATTATCGCATCGACCGCCGTTCCCTCCAACGCGTTCGATCATGTTACAATGAATGCGTCGGATGAGTATGTTACCCCCGGCACCTCCACCGAGGTCACCGTTGCAGGTGTTTCCTCTTCCGGCAGCGCTGCCGATATTCCGGGTGATCTTACCTATACCGTGACCAACGGCACATATGCAAACGGTGTTCTTACCGCAGGTGAGGCGGGCGACGTTGTTCTTACCGCAGTTCACGGCGGCAGGGAGGTCGGATCGCTTACGATTCATGCTGTAATTCCGGAAAAGCTGGCGTTTGCTACCTCCGAGATCGTAGTTCCGTTCGGAAAGAGCGTAACGCTTGCGCTGGCCGCTACATACGGACTGAACGAAGTAAAGCTCAAGGCGGATGATATATCCTTTGCACTTGAAAACGATAAAATCGGTGCTATAAGCGGCTTTGAATTCACCGCAGGGAACGGTGAAGCCACCGAAAGCGGCATTACCGCAACCTTTGTCGGAACAGAGGTCACTGCCTCGACGCTTATAAAGCTCGGTAAGGGCTCTGAGACCATTTTCGACTTTGAAGACGTCGATACGAGCATGTTTGACCTCGGATACATTGAGTATAACTATACTCTGCCCGAGGGTAAGGTGTATCCAAAACCGCCGAGACCGGCAAGGTCCACAGCGGCAACGGCGCAATGGCACTGGATATCAACTACGGAAACTCGCTTGAGGCCGGTTATATGATGACGGCGCTCGAGTATAAGGGCGGCGAGCAGAAGTTCGAGAATGCAACAAAGCTCGGAATGTGGATATATATTTCCGATGAGGATGTTTCTACATGGATCCGTTATACCGTATATCCGTTGGTGCTGAATGATGACGGCGAGTATGTCAGAGGAAGCGATTCCATTACGAATACGCTTGCCGATGATATCAACTCTACTACCGGATTTGTCAACACATTTGAGGAGCCCGGTTGGCACTATCTGTCGATAGATCTGAGCAAGTACAAGGGTCTTGATCTGCTCAACTCTTATATCGTACAGTTCTATATTTCCGACCGTGACGGAGCCTCCTATAACTATTACTACAATCAGCATAAGTCCTACAACGGCAGATATGTAATGTATGTCGATGATATCACCGTCGATTATTCCGATGCCGTTGACGATCGCGAGGCACCCGTATTCGGTGATGTAACATATGCTACGACTAACATGTCCGACGCTGTTGCAATCGCCAGGATGCAGTACCTACGGTCAATGACAATACGCTGAGCTTTGCCGTTAAAGTGGCAGATAACACCAAAAAGGCCAACTTTACCGGTCTTGATGCATCTACGGCAAAGGCTTATATCGACGGAGTTGAAACCGCATGCACACTCAAGGACGGTGTTATGTCCGTTTCCGATGCAGTGCTTGCAGACGGCGTTCATCACGTCAAGTTCTCTGTTTGCGATAATATGGGCAACTATGCTTCGATCATTCGTGCTGTAAATGTTCAGGCGAATGCAGGCATTTCTACCGTAAAGGTCGTTGCTCATGATGCATCTCTTGATAAGATACTGCTCGGCTCCGTATGGTATGCGGATATTGTTGCAACCGATATTGAAAAGGTTCAGTCTGTAAACCGTCGATATTGATCTGAACAATATGAGCAGATGGGAGCTTGACCATATGAATGTTGCTCCCGGCTTCAGTGCAGAGTATTCTATTCAGGATGATGAGAATATTGCAACCGTTACCGTTACCCGTGTCGGAAGCAATGATTCCACCGGCGAGGGTGTGCTTGTCTCGATGCCCATACGTACATGGGAGCTTAAGATGGGCTACAACTATACCAGCGGAACAAAGAACGGAAAACCCGCTTATACCTATGCTCAGTTTAAGAGCATGAAGGAATTCTGGCCGGTTGATATAAGTATGGATATAGATCGCGGCGTAGTTTCCTTTGTTGACGGCGAGACCGCCACCTTCTCCGGCGTAGGACCTCAGGTTGACACCGAGATGTATAAGATGGCAAAGGATATGATCTCTACGACCGAGGGAAAAGCATACTACGATGCTTGGAACGGCGGACATATCCATACTGCCGAGGCTATTGCCGATAAGGCTGCGACCTGCACTGAGTCCGGCTATACCGGAAGAACCTTCTGCGAGGTTTGTAATTCGGTCGTTGATTGGGGCACGACTGTCCCCGCAACGGGTCATAATTATGTTGACGGCAAGTGCGTAAACTGCCATGCTAAGGCAAACGGCCTTGTTGACGGCAAGCTCTATGTTGACGGAATACTTGCAAACGGTATTGTTGACGGTAAGTATTATGTTGACGGTGTGCTGCTCAACGGTTATGTGCTTATTGACAGTGTATATTATACCGTTGAAAACGGCGAAAAGTGCGGCGTTTATACCGGACTTGTTGAGAACGACGGTAAGTGGGGTTACTCGAAGCTCGGAGCTCTTTCCGGCGGCTGGGTAATGATCGATGATGAGTGGTACTACTTTGATACCGAGACCCTTACTGCTGTAAGCACGTATAATAACGGCAAGGTTACATTCGAATTTAAAGAAAACGGTAAGCTGGTATCCGGTCAGTGGTATATAACCGCTGCCGGTGCAAGATACTATTACGGTCCTAATTACTACGGTCACGGCTGGCATACGATCGACGGATATGATTATTACTTCGGAGATGCGAATGTCGAGCCCGGTTACAGATATGAAGGACTCAGGTACGTAATCAACTCTAACAGCCATACTCCTCAGTGGTACGATTTTCGGAACCGACGGTAAGGCTGTTAAGCTCGATACGACCGGATTGCTGAACGTATCCGGCAAGCTCTACTATCTTGTTGACGGAATTTCTCAGACCGGTCTTCAGCTGGTTGACGGAGAGTATTACTACTTCTCCGGTACCTATGAGGCAAAGAGCGGTATAGTATATGTTTCCAATGCAAAGAACAACTCACTGCTTCCCGAGGGCTATTATCTCTTTAAGGATAATCATGCAATGGCTAATAACGAATTCGGTCTCTGGCAGAATTCGCTGCGCTATATAAGAAACGGACAGCCGTGCTTTGCAGGACTTATTCTCAACGAAGATGGAAAAATTATCTATATCGGTTCTGACTGCATGCTCGGCAAAGGGTACTTGTACCGTTTCCGCAGGTAAGACTAACGGTCTGCTTCCCGAAGGTACTTATGCTTTCGGCGAGGACGGTGTCCTTGTTGACAACGCATTTGCAATGTGGCAGGGCAATATGTGCTATATGAGAAACGGTCAGCCTTATGCTGCCGGTCTCGTAAGGATCGGTGAGGATATATACTATATCCGCAGCAATTGTCAGGCAGCAACCGGTATGTACTGGGCGGCCGCTAATAAGACTAACGGCATACTTGAGGAAGGTTTCTACCTGTTCCATAACGACGGTACTCTTATTGACGGAGAATTTGCTGACTGGAAGGGCGAAAACTGTTATATCGTAATGGGTCGTCCGTACTTTTGCGGGTGTTATTGAGTATAACGGCAAGACAATATATGTAGGCAGCGATTGCAAGCTGAATACCGGTGTCTGCTATGTTACCGATGCCGCAGGAAACGGAATTCTCAGTGAGGGCTACTACTACTTTACAGAAAGCGGTGAGCTGCTGGCTTCCGGCTTTGCAAAGTGGACTGACGGTGTGACCTATTATTTCAGAAACGGTCAGAGAACCGCTGCCGGTGTGATTGAGCTTGACGGCTCCATATATTACGTCAACAGCGGTTGCAGACCGGTAACCGGTAAGTATTTTGTACCCGCAAACAAAGGAAACGGAATCCTTGAAGAGGGTTATTATACTTTTGACAGCAACGGTAAATTGATTCAGAACTGATTTGGTTCTCCCCCTCCGTATTAATCGGAGGGGGAGCCATGCTGATCGGTGCCTCCGCGCGGCGCATGGCGGACAACGGAATGTTTCCGGCAAAACCGATCTCTGATTTGTACCGAGAGGAGAAGAATATGTTTATAACATATTTGGCATTATTACTTTTTTCAATGAATTTTATGCTATGCGGAAGATATATTCTCCTCGTAGCCTTTGTCGGTCTGTGCATACATAAAGGTAAAATACGCATTGATGCTAAATGCTGCGTTTTGGCTGCGTTTTCATTAATATATTCAATAGTTGTTTTTGTTACGTCCGGAGATGCCCATATAGATGTAATGATACTGCCGTTTGCGTATCTGTTCGGAATGAATTTGTCTATGGGTTGCGAGGATAAAAATAAATTTGTCTCGAATATTTTTGTTTGTTTAGCTATCGGAATGTGCTTCCATGTGTTTTTGAACTGTGCTTCCGAGATTGTTCAGAACGGCGGATTCGATTACGGTGCAGTACATTATGATTTTTGGTCCGGATCTGTTTCATCCTCTACCGGACAGATGATAAATTACTCTTTTGCTGCTGCGCTTTTGACCTTTATTGTAATGAAGCGCGGGAAATATCTGAGTATATTACTTCTGATAATTCCGTGCCTTGTTTACGGCGCTATTGTAGGAAGCAGAGCAACGATAATTATATCTGTTGTTTCCGTTATTGTCGGCATACTTATTCTCGCTCTTAATGCAAAAAACAAAGAAAGCGAGGATATCATTGACTCTGGTGATAATCTTGCTGACGATCATTCTTTTAGCGATCCAATATAATGTGTTCGGTCTATCCGAAATAATAAGCAACAGCTATTTGTTCAGAAGAATAGACTCTTCTTTCTCCGAACTCAGAGGGCTTTTTTGCAACCGAAAGATGGCAGATCAAAATTGAATATCTCAAAAAATATAATTAAATATCCTTGGGGCGGCGGGAATATACGTCAAGCCGTAGGAGGGATCTATGCACATGATCTGTTGCTTGATACGCTGAGCGAGGGTGGAGTTTTTGCTTTTGCTATGCTTATGGCATATTTGGTCTTGTGGGTAAAAAGTACAATCAAATTTGTTCGAGGGAGCAATTCCTTGGCTTGTAGGGTGCTGCTGATACCGTATACGGTCGTTGCTGCTATTCAGATGTTTCTTGAGCCGATTCTTGAAGGCGCACCTATATTTATGCTCAGTGTTGTTTTGCTGGACGGTGTTGTGACCAACATGAACAGAATGAGGCAAGAAGATGAGAATAGTATTTCTGTCTAATTACTTTAATCACCATCAAAAACCGCTTTCGGATGCGTTGTTTTGCAGGTGCGAGGATTACCGTTTTATATCAACGAAGGAAATGAGCGCCGAGCGAGAAGCCCTTGGATATAAAAAGATCACCGCGCCGTATGTGCTGAGCTTGAGCAGCAAAACCGAGTCGGAAATTCTCCGGCTTGTCAACGATGCGGATGTAGTTATAGTAGGGTCTGCTCCGGAATACCTGATCAAAGAGCGGAAAAAGAATAAAAAAGTTGATTTACAGATATTCCGAGAGACCGATCAAAGGAAGAAGAGAGCCGATAAAATTCCTTCCGAGATTTCTCAAAAGTGGAGCTCAAGAAATCCGCGCAGGCTGCCTATATATTTATTGAGCGCAAGCGCATATGCCCCCCTACGAGTACAGCCGTTTTTTCTTGTTTAAGAACAAGTCGCTGAAATGGGGGTATTTTACAGAGGTTATTAAATATCCGGGCGGGTATGAGGATTTAAGAAAACTCAAAAGAGCCGATTCGCTCCTTTGGGTTGCACGTATGATAGACTTAAAGCATCCGGAATATGCCGTTTATATTGCTGAGAGGTTAAAAAAATGAGGGATATTTATTTACCCTTGATATGGTAGGCGGCGGAGCTCTAAGCTCATATATAAAGACCCTTATTCATGAAAAAGGCTTGGAGGATACCGTCTTTTTGCGCGGCGCAATGTCTCCCGAAGAAGTCCGGAATATGATGGAGAAAAGCGAGATTTTTTTCTCTTTACATCCGATAAGAACGAGGGATGGGGCGCTGTATTGAATGAGGCGATGAATTCCGGCTGTGCTGTTGTAGCTTTAGCCATGAGATAGGCTCGGTTCCGTTTCTGATAAGAAACGGAGAAAACGGACTGATATACAAAGACGGGGATGCCGAAGATCTTTATCTAAAGGTGAAATTATTGCTTGACAATAATGATCTTTGCTATAGCATGGGAAAAGCCGCTTATGAAGCAATGGTGGACGAATGGTCTCCCGAGATCGCTGCCGAAAGGCTGATTGAGGTGTCGGGTAGACTCATTGCGGGCGATAATGCACCTGATCTGTATGAGAGCGGTCCGTGCAGTAAAGCGGAGATATTGAAGGACGATTGGTTTGCATATGAAAATTAAAACTGTCAAAAAGGCAACTGGGGCTGTTTCTCGTTAATCATTTTTTGCTTCAACCGGTGCATTCGGTGCTAAGAGATCACTGCTTAGATTTGCGGGCTTTGATATCGGAGAAGGAACAAAAGTTGTCGGACCTTTTCTTTTGCAGTGCCGAAGTTCATATCGGAAATAACGGCTGGATAGGGAAAAATTTTTGCTGCAACGGTAACGGCATTGTCGCTATCGGTGATAATTGCGATATCGGTCCGGAAGTGATTTTTCAAACCGGCGGTCACGAGATCGGCGATGCAAAAAACGCAGAGCCGGTGTCGGGAAAAAATTTTGCCAGAGCGTCGGTTCGGGCACATGGATAGGCGGTCGCGCTACAATAATCGGGGATACCTCGATAGGCAGATCGTGCGTTGTGGCGGGGTGCGCGTGCGTGGTCAAAAATGTGCCGGATAATATGTTGGTTGGCGGTGTGCCTGCAAGGAGTATAAGAGAACTTGAACTTTCTGAAGCAACTGATAAAAAGTAAAACGGTCAAAAACGCCGGGTGGCTGATATGCGGTCGTATTATTCAGATGGCAATTAACTTCTTTGTCGGAATATATACGACTCGCTTTCTCGGACCTTCAAATTTTGGTTTAATAAACTATGCAAGCGCATATACCGGTTTTTTGCTTCGGTATGCACACTCGGAATAAATTCCGTAATTGTAAAAAGAACTGGTGAATAACAGAGAAAAGGAAGGAACCGTTCTCGGAACATCTATTGTTTTTAAAGATAATATCGAGCTTCCTTTCCGCAATAAGTATTGTATGTATCGTTTCTGTTGTCGATGACGGCGAACCGATGACATTGGCGGTCGTTGCGTTGTGCACCCTCGGTATGATATTTAATGTGTTCGAGACCTTCAATTATTGGTTTCAATCAAAACTGAAATCAAAGGTGACGGCGATCGCGACATTGGTAGGATATCTGATTGCGGCGATATACCGCGTCTTTTGATCGTGACGGGGAAAAGCGTTGTTTTTTTTTGCATTTGCAACATCGCTTGATTACATAGCTGTCGGAATTGTCTTAATTGCCGTTTATAAGACTGAGGGGGACAGCGGCTCAGCTTTTCTAAGGAATACGGCAGGTCGCTGCTCAGATCCAGCTGGCACTTTATATTACCGTCGCTTATGGTGTCTATCTATGCTCAGACCGACAAGTTTATGCTCAAGCAGATGATAAGCGATGCGGAGATAGGTTACTATTCGACCGCGACTGCTCTGTGCACATCATGGTGCTTTTTGTTTTGCAGGCGGTTATCGATTCCTTTTATCCCGCTATCATGGAGGATTACAAAAAAGAGGATATATTGCATCATATGAGAAGAAGAACAAATTACTCTACTCTGTAGTTTTTTATATCTCTGTTGCGGTGTCACTGATTATTTGCATTTTTTCCGCGCAGATCATACACTTCTTGTACGGCGATTCATATATGCTATCGGTTATGCCGCTTCGGATCATAACATGGTACACCGCATTTTCTTATCTCGGGGTCGCAAGAAATGCATGGATCGTGTGTGAAAATAAGCAAAAGTATCTCAAATGGGTATACGGTGCTGCTGCGGTATCAAATGTTATTTTTGAATTTTTATTTTTATCCCGCGATTCGGCGCTTCCGGAGCAGCAGCTGCATCCTTGATCGCGCAGATCATTACAACAATGATAGCACCGGCTTTTTATCGGACCGCTGAGACCTAATACAAAAATGATGCTTGATTCCTTAGTGCTGAGGGGTGTTTTTTCACACCGTAAGTCTGAGTGATTTTTATGGCTCGAACGGCTCTTTGAGCCCGTGCCGAGTATTTGCTCTTAAAAAAGCTGTTGATTTAATTTGGGAGATATTAAAATGAGGTATATATCTGTACTTTTAGTGCTTGCTTTCTGTGTTTTTATGATGTTTTCGTGCGGTGATAATAATACTGTCGATGAGACAACAGGCAGTACCGTCGGTACGGATAACCGTACATCCGAAAGTCAGAATGCCGCGCAAGAGACCGAGGCTGTCTTTGATATTGATACTCGGATCGTTACAATGAAGTATCCGGCAAAGTGGCGTGAAGATGTCCAGATAGATGTGTCCGACGACGGCGTGAGGTTCTCCAATAACGGGACGGCGTTGTTTGATCTGCTGTTTCATGAATGTGACGGCTATTTTCTCGGCAGCTATAACGGTACACCGATATATATTATTGATTATCCGGTAGATGATGCTGAGCAGGCAAATATGCAGGAGGATGTAAATGTTATCCTGCAGTATTTGATGGATGATCCGAGCTTTCAGATAGAGCATTGATCGGCTTTTTGAAGAGCTATTATTTGCATAACAAATTCACTTTTTGCCCCGAATTCGACATTCGGGGCGATTTGTATTGTTCGGTCACAGCTCTTTTTTCGCGGTATAATTGAGCCGTAAACGAAAGGAGACTGAAATTATGAATACAGACAAGATCTAACCTCGGGCTGCTTGCGCTAATTCCCGAGCGAAAAGAGGCTGATGTATTGACTCTATCGAGCATGTTACTCATGTGATGCGGCTGTGTGTCGAGCGCTTTCGCGGTGCAATGAGGAGGGTTAAATTCTCGAATTCGGATGTTATCGGACGGGATAATATTAAAGGGATGCGGCGGGCATAGCCACCGCATCCCTTTTGTGCACGAATCGGATATTACTGCTCGATCCGGCTGTTTTCTCTGCCTTATGACATTGTTTTATGCCGCCTTTATGCTTTCACCGGGCATTTTTTCTTTCTCGGCAGCATTATCACGTGCTGACCGTCCACAGCGTCTCCCTGAACTCCGCAGGCTGAGCGAATATCTGCAACGGTCGTTCCGTAGCGCTTTGCGATATCCCACAGCATTTCGCCCTTTTTCGGATAGTACAGCACCATGGCGGGACGGTCGGCGGGAATGCAGGGCTTTGTCTCGTCGACGGTTAGCGAGGCTATCATTTCCTCATCGCGACGCGAGAAAACGGCGAGCAGATAATCAAGCTCGAAGTCGACATGAACAGAGCTTCCGTCCACCCGTGCACGCACACCTCGCGGCGCTGCTGTTGCAAGTATCTCGGTGCGCCCCTCAAGACCGTAGCCGTCGAGCTCGACCTTTATCGGTGTGTCAAAGGTCATAGGCATCGGGTGCTTTTCTCCGCTGAGAAGCAGATATACGCATGCCCTGCCGCTCAGCTCGAGCTTCCCGCGCTCGGGATCGAGTCGAGCCGACAGCTCGCACACGGCGGCATCGGAGTACAATATCTCTGGATGCGAGCCCTCGGTATAGTTCGGAATGGGTGCGGAATCTCCGATCGAGACGCTGCCGCATTTCAGCTCCGAAAAACGTACCGTGTCACGGGTTATGAATTCGGGCGTCGTCATATATTCGGTGGAATATGCGTCGCGAGCGACCGGAACGGTGCAGGAGTAGAAGCAGAATACCGTTGCGGAGTATGTATAGTCGAGCTCGATTATCCTGCGCTCGCCGAAGCTGTTGTCCGCAGGCTCAGCGCTTACTGTGTCGAGTGACAGAATCGGGAAGCAGCTCACATCCGTTCGTCCCTCAATGCACTCGGGTGAATCAAAGGTCTCTGTGATCGGAATGCGCTTCTGCATCGACATTATAGCTCCGCCCTCGCCGCGGCATAGAATGTTTATCTGCGCGTTGCTTCGCAGGGTTATCTCGTTTCCGCTGAGCTTGCACTCGTCGGGATATATGCGCACGGAGCAGCAGATAAGCTCCTCTATCGGCGGCATCCCGCTCTCAAGCTCGATATCCTCGCTGCCTCGGATCCCGCTCTCGGTAAACGACTGTATGCAGAGCGACTCGATGCTGTCGGTTCGCTTTTGAAGCGTCAGACCGTCGGTCAGCGCCTCGGTGCTGCTGCGCACAATCGGTTCGACCGGATCCTGCTCGGTGAGCATCAGGTCGGTGACTACCGTGCACTTGACGCTGAGCGATTTCGGGCTTGTCAGTCTGCCCGAGGCTGCGGAACATAGCGGTATTGCGCTTATACATACATCTCCGTCGCCGTCTCGCGGGCATACTGCGCTTCCGCTGAGCGGAGAATCGGTCGTTATGCTTCGCAGCATGCCTTCGTCTGTAAGGAATACCTCCGTATATTTGACCGAGCCGGTATATTTTATCTCGTCGCCGTCGGTGTAGACCTCCTCGATGCGCGGCACCGCGCGGACGAACATCAGCTTTTTCCGCATTACCGTAATAGTCGGGCAGGGTTATTTCGGCGCTGTGGTCGGTGCTGTCGCGAAAAATGCCGTCCGGTGACGGTATGGCTCTCGCTCTCCGCGCCGAGTGGAACGCTGACCCTACCAGCCGTTTTGACCGTATCGCGCGTCTTTGTGCCTCGCTCGGGCTCTGCTTCGCGTCGGATTTCTTCCGTATTGTTGTCCATGATATACCTCCGTTATGCGCGGAAATGCCGCCGTCTTTACTGCTCACGGCAATGGTATGCGGCGCGGGAGCCGAATATTCGTGTACGCGATGCGGAATAAGGAAAAAGAGCGGAGGAGAAGTTTGCCGTGTGAAAAGAAGCGGGATATTACATTGCCGCAGCATAACAAACATATATGGAACCGAGAGAAAAAAAGCGCCTCGCCGCCCATCGGATAAACTAAATAGGCAGGCAGTGCGCCTTGAGGCAATATTCCTTATGGTGTGTGCTGCGTAATGCACGTGTATTATGATATAAAAATGACATAAAAAAGTCCCGCTTCGCCGTGTGCGTCGGCAATTATAAACCCTGCCGCAGCAAGGTAGGTGTCCTCCCGAACGGCTTTGTGCTCCCAGCATCCTTTTCCGCCGTGGTGACGGACATATAGTTCGTCAAACGCAGGGCGGAGAGGGAGGTCTGCATTCCCCCCCGTCCGACTCGGACTCCTTTTTAATAGTTGTGGGTTTAATTAACCGACGCATCACGCACGAGGCAGGAAAAGCTTTTTTTTTGCTCGTACATGTGCTGTGTTATTCAGTTGTACTCAAGCGCGGGCATCAGCCCTCGGCATCGTAATCTATCTCGCCGAACAGCTCGTTATCAAATACGGCTGCTATGCGGTCAAATTCCGCATCATCGTCGATGGTCGCGAGAATAGTATCTCCGTTCTCCTGCTCCTCCTTAAGAACGACATAGTAATCTCCGTCCTCGCCGTCCATAGGAATAAGAGCATAGTATCTGTTTCCGTCGAGTTCTTTGACAGCCGCAAGCTCAAACTGCCCCTCGTTGCCGTCCTCGTCGGTCAGGGGTATATACCTCGACCTCCTCGGTCTCGACAGCGTCGAGCTCCTCGTCCCTTAATATTGTTCTCTTCCATAGTTAGTCTCCTTTCGCCGGATGGGTTACTTTCCTGCCGCATCTACGGGGCAGACGGATGCGCATATTCCGCAGCCGACGCACTTCTCTTCGTCGATGCTGAATTTGCCCATTTCGCTTATTATCACCGCGCCGCGCGGACATTCAACGTCGCACGTGCCGCAGGCGATACATTTGTTCTGATCGATCTTATATGTCATGACAACATTCCCGCACACAGCGGTCGCCTTTATCATATCTATTCTTCACCGCAGCGGAAAATTCTAATCCCCGAAATTTTCATTCCGCGCACTCGTTTTGATACATCCTTGCTGTCGGCTGTATCTCATAAGAAGGTGATGAATAATTACGTTCAGTCTGCCTTTTCTGCCTTTTTGCGATGCTTGAGCATGCGCAGCTTCATATAGAGCTTAGGCAGATGGTTGACAAGAAAGTCCTTTAGTGAGTTTCGCGCAGCTGCGTATACATCGTGTATCGCGACAAGCGCCTTATACGGCACCTGCCTTCCGGTTACGCGATGGTCGAGCCAACGCTCATAAACGCGCCCCTATGCCGCTCGGAAGCCGATATGCGAGCTTATAGCGGCGCACAAAATGCATGAAGTACGCCTCGATAAACAGTACCTGCTCCTCGGGAAACTGCGGCTGTATCAGCGGAACTCTCCGCTTGGTAAAGTCGCCCTCCGGGATAAATCCCGCCTGCTTCGATATCTCGTAAAGCGGTGTTCCCTCATAAGGATAAAAAGATATTCGGTATAGTGCGGTCGCTCTTTATTTTCGCATTGAGCTTGATGGTCTTCAGCGCGCGATGTATATCCTCGTACGGCAGCCCCTATGATGTTGTAGGTCGCTGCGCTATGCCGTACTTGTGAAACCAGTTGGAGCAGTTGATTATCATCTCATCGGTCTGATAGCGCCGCAGATACTTGAAGCGCATCTCCTGATCTCCGCTCTCGAGACCCATGTCGATGGTGTAGAAGCCTGCGTCCTTCATTCTCTTGACCGTCTCCTCTGTGAGAATGTCAAAGCGGATATTGCCGGTGCAGGGCAGTCCGATCTCCTCTTTATACATGTCGATAAAGCGGTCGAACCAGTCGGGAAACATGTTGAATATCGCGTCGCGAAAGTTGATGAACTTTATCTGCGGATGGCGCGAGAGCAGCGTTTTCAGATACAGTATCGCGTTCTCGGGCGAACGGAAGCGTGCGTAGATCTTCTTGTTCGGATAGACCTTACGGAAGTTTCCGTTTCCGCAGTAGGTGCAGTTATAAAAACAGCCGCGGCTGACGATGACTATCGCGGTGCCGACCTTTGAGGATTCGAGGTTGTCATAGTCGAATAACTCGAAGTCCGGAATCGGAAGCCGATCAAGGTCTGCAAAGAGCGGTCGGATGGGATTGTGCTTAAAGCTGCCGTCATCGAGCTTGAAATAAAGACTCTCGATGCTTTGTATAATCTTCACCGTCGCGCATCTTGTCGCAGAGCTCGAGCTCTGCATACTCGCCGTCACCGACGCATACACAGTCGACTCCGTCTACTGCCAGAACCTCATCCGGTACGAGCGTCGGATGGTAGCTGCCGCAGATGATGAAGGCTTCCGGGCAGACCTCCTTTGTCCACTTGATATATTCTATGCAGTCGGGAAATGCGGTCGTTCGTATGGAGAAACCGATGATATCGAATTCACCTGCCTCGCGCAGCCGTCTCTTGAAATCCTCCTCTGTATGAAGATTCAACAGATGCAGCAGCCTGACATCGTGTCCGCCCTGCTTTAGTACGGCAGAGATCGAGGCTAGTCCCTCGCTGTAATTTCCTCCGCTGACCCTTTTTGTGCTGTCGCGGTCGGTATAGTCCGGGTAGACAAGGAGCATTCTTGCGGGACGACCGCATAAATTTTTAAGCATTTACGATTCCTTTCTCTCGCCGACGGACGCCGACATGGTGATACTGCTCGCGTTTATCGTACTCATTATAATATAACTGCACAAAAAAGTCAATAAATAATCACTAAAAACTATTTACAAGCGATTTCAAAACGGATATAATATGATATACGGGTGTCTATATATCCGTCTGAGCATCCCAATCATTCCGGCGATGCCGGAGAAAAGGAGCAGAGAATATGGGTTTATATAAATAAAATAGGAAAACAGCTCGATGCCATAAAGAACAGTGAGCTCGGCACGGCAGCAAGAAGCTGCGCGCGCAAATATATGGGGACGGTATGCAGCTCTGTCGAGCGCCTGCTTTCCGAGAACGAAAATAAACAATGCGGCGATGTGCCGAAGAAGGCGGCACGGCTAGCCGCAGACGGCGTAAAGCTCGCATGCAAGGGCGCGAAAAAAATCTGCAAGGGTACTGCCGCCGTGGCGGCAGGCACACGTGAGATGGTTGAGGAGCTGAGCTCTGATGTTGACTCTGTAATGGAGCGTGATCCGGCGGCACGCAGCAGGGCAGAGGTACTGCTGTTATATTCGGGTCTGCATGCAGTCGCGGCGTACCGTGTCGCACACAAGCTGAATGAGGGCGGACATCAGTTCTCCGCACGTCTTATCAGCCAGACCGCGCGTTTTCTTACCGGAATAGAGATCCATCCGGGTGCTACGATAGGTAAGGGATTGTTTATCGACCACGGCTCGGGGGTCGTTATCGGAGAGACGGCGGAGATCGGCGATAACTGCACGCTGTATCAGGGCGTTACGCTCGGCGGAACCGGTAAACATACCGGAAAGCGCCATCCAACCCTCGGCAACAACGTAATGGTCGGCGCGGGCGCTAAGGTGCTCGGACCGTTCTCCATAGGCGACAATTCCAAGATAGCCCCGCAGGCGCGGTGGTGCTCGGCGAGGTGCCGTCCGATTCTACCGCAGTCGGTATTCCCGCGCGGGTCGTCCGCAGAGAGGGCGTGCGCGTTGAGGAGACCGGCTCGGATCTCGATCAGATAAATATCCCCGACCCGATTGATCAGGAGCTGCGCAGACTGCGCGACCGCATCTCGGTGCTCGAGGAGATAACCGGCGAGGCTCTCTCGGAGCTTGATTCTTTGGATGAGCTTGGTGAGAGTGACGAGATCGACGATGCCGATGAGCATACTGAGATTGATGAGATTGATGAGATCGGTGAGAATGACGGTGTACGAGGCTTTTCTACCGAGCTGCACTATGTCCGCACCCCCCGATGAGGCGCTCTGGGATGATGCCGAGCACCGTGACAACAAGGCTGAGACGGACGAAGCCGATCCGGACAAGGCGTATCCGGATGATGCTGAGGACGGCTATGAAGATCTTGACGGCGATGAGGCTGACGTCATTGCTCCCCGATCGCAAATGACGTCGATAGCAATGAAGTCGATAGCAATGAAGTTGACGGCGGCGATTCCGACCTCGAGTGAGACGCATTTTCTAACACCCTGAAAGGACTTATAAGATAAATGAAGCTGTATAATTCCGCAACGAGAACGAAAGAGGAGCTTGTGACGAAGGAGCCCGGCGTGCTCCGCATGTACACCTGCGGTCCTACCGTGTATCATTTTGCGCATATAGGAAATCTGCGCTCCTATATAATGGAGGACGTTCTCGAAAAGTACCTTACATATATCGGATATAAGGTGCACAGAACGATGAATATCACCGACGTCGGACACCTGTCGAGCGATGCCGACGAGGGCGAGGATAAGATGCTCAAGGGCGCGCGCCGCGAGCACAAGACTGTCATGGAGATAGCGCGCTACTATACCGACGCGTTCTTTGCCGACTGCGAGGCACTGAACATCAAGCGCCCCGAGTTCGTTGTTCCCGCGACCACGCGCATACCCGACTATATCGAAATGATAGAGCGCCTGGTCGAGAAGGGCTATGCATATATTGCGGGCGGAAACGTCTATTTCGATACCTCAAAGCTCGAGCAGTACTACGTGTTTAACAAGCACGACAGCGAGGATCTCGAGGAGGGCGTCCGCGAGGGTGTTGAAAAGGATACGAATAAGCGCAATAAGAGCGACTTTGTGCTCTGGTTTACAAAGTCGAAGTTCGACGATCAGGAGCTGAAGTGGGACAGCCCGTGGGGCGTAGGGTACCCCGGCTGGCACATCGAGTGTTCGGCTATCTGCATTCATACCCTCGGCGAATATCTCGATATTCACTGCGGCGGAATAGACAATGCATTCCCGCATCATACAAACGAGAAAGCGCAGAGCGAGGCATATCTCGGACACAAGTGGTGCTCGCTGTGGTTCCACGTGCTGCACCTCAATACCGAGGGCGGCAAGATGAGTAAGTCCAAAGGCGAGTTTCTCACCGTTTCTCTGCTGCGCGAGCGCGGCTACGATCCGATGGTCTACCGTCTGTTCTGCCTCGGCTCACACTACCGCAAGGCGCTTGTTTTCTCGTGGGAGGGCCTTGATAACGCTAAGGTAAGCTATGATAAGCTCGTCGCGCGTATCGCAGCGCTGATGCGTGACGGCGCGACCGCTGACGGCGGTGTCTCGCCCGAGGATGCAAATGAGGCAGAGCGTCTGCGTGCAGGCTTCCGTGACGGAATGGATGCCGACCTTAACACCTCGCTCGGAATAACCGCGCTCTACGATGTGCTGAAATCCGGCGCATCGTCAGGTACAAAAGCTGAGCCTTATTGACGAGTTTGATACCGTGCTTTCGCTCGGACTTATCGACGCGGCAAAGCGCTCGCTTGAAGCGGCAGAGACCGCCGGCGGAGACGAGGATGCGTCGATACTTGCGCGCATCGAGGCGCGCGCGGCGGCGAAGCGTGAGAAGAATTATGCCGAGGCGGATCGTATCAGAGCAGAGCTGCTCGCGGAGGGCATCACCCCACTTATCGACACAAAGGACGGAACAACCTACACCAAGGCATAAGACATATACCAAAAGCATAACGCGGCGGTATATCACCGACATATTCGGGTATAACTACATCGGGTGCGGCGGCTGTCTCGTTTGCAGGGTGATATCATATCGGGATTGTGCGGTATGATATCGAAAATAATTACTGTAGCCACATCGGAATTATTGTCTATCGGCGGCGGACGGCGGAAGCGCCTCCGCCGCTTTCGGAAATACGGGGGGCGCTTCGGCGGCCCTGCTGTCGGCATAAAACAGCACGGCTGCATCGGATACGATGGCTGCTGCTGTGCGCCGATCGGACAGATAGGAAACGGAGGGACAGAAGATGAAGAGAAGAAACGGCGCGGTGCGTCTGTTTGCGCTTACGCTCGGCATGCTCATGCTGTTGACGGCTTGCTCTGGCGGAGGCGGTAATGAGTCGGTGGAGACTACTGCCGTCACCGCTCGCAGTGACACTGCGGTCGAATATCCCCGGTGAGATCGTTCGTCCGCGCAGTGCGGAGCAGGCGGCAAAGGCGCTCGAGGGACTCGAAACGCTCAATTTTGACGGTGCCGCAACGGTCATAGCGACATATTCGCACGCCGATATTTTTGTGTCCCGAAACTGCCGCAGACGAGATAAGCGCGGCAGCGCTTGCCCGCAACAGAGTGATAGAAAAGAAGTACAATACCACCATTGCCGGAAAGCTCGCGGGATCCCGCGAGGCACTGCTGGACGAGGTGCGTACAAGCGTAAAGGCAGGGCTGTACTACGCGGATATCATTGCGATAGATATCTCGGAGATAGGCAGCTATAATGCCGATTCGCTTCTGATGAATCTATACAGTCTGTCGGATTTTGACCCGAACTCCGACATTTTTCAATACCGACGCGATGTCTCAGCTGAGTGCTGCATTCCGCAGCTACGGGGTTGTCAGCGCCGCGACTGAGGATGTGCGCGATATCTATGCCGTCTACTGGAATAAAGCGATAGCGGAATCTCTCGGCGCGGGTGATCTCTACGGCGAGTACGAGCGCGGAGAGTGGGACATGGCAGCGCTTTTCTGTGCTGATGCACAGTGCAGCCGAGGCTCGCGGCGCGGATAAGGCGACGCGTATAGGTGCGGTTACCGACCTTCCGCTGAACGAGATCGCCGACGCTATGCAGATAAGCTCGGGATTGCATTATGTCAGCACCGAATACGGCTCTGTGCCGTCCATAAGCTACGACGATGCCGCTATGAATGAGCTTGCCGCACTTGCGTATACCGTTTTTCGGAAACGGGCAGGGCTTTTCGAGCGGATACGGCTCGGATACATCTGCTGCGACGAGCTTTCGCGGCGGCGATGTGCTGTTCTATGTAGGTACCTTCCGCGATGCGGAGACGCTCGCCAGTGCGGAGTCTGACTGGGGAGTGCTGCCGCTGCCGTCCTATTCGGAGCAGACTTCGGGAATAACCGCAATGTCTCCGAGCTCGGCGGTCCTTGTCACTCCGCGCAGCAACGCGCTCGGCGAAAAATACCTCTGCCGTGCTCAAGGCACTTTCGCTCGCATCCTCCGGTGTGATGGATGATGCAGTTATCGAGTATCTTACCGTCTCCTCGCTGCGCGATAATGCGTCCGCGCGGATGGTGAGAGCGGCAGCGGAAAAACGGCGCGTACCGACTTTACCGCCGCATTTCCGTCGATATCGGCGCTGCAGAATGCGACCGCCGAGGCTTACCATAATGTGATTAAATCCGGCGGTCGCTTTACCTCGGCTGCAAACCGTTATTTCAGAAACGGAACGAGCGCGCTGAATCAGAATTTCCCGCTCAAGAATGCCGAGTGATCATATATCGGCGGTGTGGTATCGGCTCGGCGATGATGCCGCATCATTGACGCAGTATAATAGCATCGCGACGAAAAAACAGCCTGTCCGGCTGTACCCGATGCGCCCGGCGGAATATGTTGAAGATTATGCCTGAGATTGCGCCGGCAAATGTTAAAAAAATGTTAATAGATGAGGATGCTATTTACATTTGAAAAGGTCTGTGATATACTTTGTGTGTCATAGACGGCTTTCACGGTTCGCGGTATAATTGCCCTGCGATATGCGTCGTTTCGGGTACCTCATTCTCCGCCTGCTGTGTCTGCCGAATACTAAAAAATGAGGTGAATTTATTATGACAAAGGAAGAAAAGCAGCTTATTATCGACACCTACAAGACTCACGAGGGCGATACCGGTTCTCCCGAGGTTCAGATCGCTATTCTGACCCACAGAATCAACAGCCTCAACGAGCATCTTAAGGCTAACCACAAGGACCATCACAGCCGTCGCGGACTTCTTAAGATGGTAGGTCACCGCAGAAACCTTCTCGGTTATCTTATGAAAGAGGACATTGAGCGTTACCGCGCAATTGTCGAGAAGCTCGGACTGCGTAAGTAATCAGTTTTTTTTCGCAATATCTTCTTACAGTGCAGGCGGAGGATTCTCCTCCGGCCTGCTTGTAGGTTGAGACATATGTATTTCGGCTCATTATCATTTTATAAATGCGTGAGCTTAGCTGCATATGACGGAGCCGCGTTCCCGCCTCGGCGGGAACCATATCGGCTTTATACGAGATTATCTGAGCACAAAACAGACGGCGACAGGCGGATGTGCTTCGGATTTCAAATAATCAGAATATGCTCTGCGCGGGGTATCGCAGCGGTGCGCGGCTTTGCCCGTGACATCGGACATGCTGCGGCGCGGGGTGCACATTCTGATTATTTGAAGCCGCTCGGGCACAGTGTGCCCTATCCGCATGCCTCCGTCGGAAAAATCAAAAAAATGCTTCCAAGGAGGAACAAAATGTTCGAAAATTTCAGAACCTTTGAATACGAGCTCGCAGGTCGCCCGCTCGTAATCGAAACAGGCAAGATGGCAGGACTTGCAAACGGCTCCTGCCTCGTAAGATACGGCGACACCGCCGTGCTCTGCAACGCGACCGCATCTGCGCGTCCGCGCCCCGGTATCGACTTTCTGCCGCTGTCGGTAGACTTTGAGGAAAAGCTCTACCCGTAGGACATATCCCCCGGCAGCTACAACCGCTGCGAGGGCAAGCCCTCCGAGAAGGCTGTACTCGCATCCCGCGTTATCGACCGCCCTATCCGTCCGCTCTTCCCGAAGGATCTGCGTAACGACGTTAACCTCAATCTTACCGTTATGTCAGTTGACCCCGACTGCTCGCACGAGATCGCCGGTATGATCGGTGCATCTATCGCACTTTCGATCTCCGATATTCCGTGGAACGGACCTATCGCGGGTGTTTTCGTCGGACTGGTCGACGGCAAGATAATCATCAATCCTACCGCTGCCGAGAGAGAGCAGAGTGACCTCGAGCTGACCGTTGCCGGCTCTATGAAGAAGGTCGTTATGATCGAGGCGGGCGCTAATGAGGTCGATGATGACACCATGTTTGATGCCATTATGACCGCACACGAGGAGATCAAGCGTCTTGTTGCCTTCATCGACGGCATTGTTGCCGAGATAGGCAAGCCTAAAAGTTTGCGTATGAGCCCCATCACGTAAATGAGGAGGTATACAACGCTATCGAGGCAGACTTTATGCCCGATATCATGAAGGCGCTCGATACCGACGACAAAAACGTACGAGATGCGGGCATGGAGATAATCACAAGCAAGGCGCTTGAGCGCTATTCCGACCGCTTTGAGACCGCAGAGCTTGCTGCCACCGAGATAGGCGAGATACTTTACAAGCTCCAGAAGGTCGTTGTACGCCGCTGGCTGCTTGAGGACGGTAAGCGCGTTGACGGCCGCCGTCTCGACCAGATACGTCCGCTCGACGCACAGGTAGACCTGCTCCCCCGTGTTCACGGCTCGGGCATGTTCACCCGCGGACAGACTCAGGTCCTCACTATATGTACACTCGGCACCATCAGCGAGGCTCAGTCGCTCGACGGCATCGACGGTGTGACCTCCAAGAGATATATGCACCATTACAATATGCCCGGCTACTCGGTAGGCGACGCAAAGAGCTCACGCAGCCCCGGCAGACGTGAGATCGGTCACGGCGCGCTCGCCGAGAGATCGCTTGTTCCCGTACTGCCGAGCGAGGAGGAGTTCCCCTACGCGATCCGCTGTGTATCCGAGGTGCTCAGCTCCAACGGCTCTACCTCCCAGGCTTCGGTCTGCGGTTCTACTCTTGCACTTATGGCAGCCGGCGTTCCGATCAAGGCACCCGTTGCGGGTATCTCCTGCGGACTTATCACCGAGGGCGAGCGTTGGATGACCATGATCGACATTCAGGGCCTCGAGGACTTCTACGGCGATATGGACTTTAAGGTGGCAGGTACTCACAAGGGTATCACCTCCATTCAGATGGACCTTAAGATAGACGGTCTTACACCCGAGATCATTCGTGCTGCTCTTACCACAACTCATACCGCGCGCGATTATATAATCGACGAGGTAATTCTCAAGCTATTCCCGCACCGCGCGCGAGGATGTTTCGCCTTACGCTCCTAAGATGATATCCATGAAGATACCGGAAGAGAAGATCCGTGAGGTCATCGGCAGCGGCGGAAAGGTCATTCAGAAGATCGTTGCAGATACCGGCGCTAAGATCGATATTGAGGATGACGGCTCCGTATTCATTGCAGCAGTCGACCGCGACAGTGCGCTCAAGGCACAGGAGATCATCAAGGGCATAATCTTTGAGCCGGAGGTAGGCGCTGTCTATACCGGTAAGGTAACGAGGATTATCCCGATCGGCGCATTCGTCGAGATAGCACCGAACAAAGGAGGGACTTGTTCATATATCCAAGCTCGATAACCGCCGCGTGGAAAAGGTCGAGGATGTCTGCCAGGTCGGCGACACTATGACTGTCAAGTTCCTCGGCAACGATGAAAAGGGCAGAATCAACCTCTCCCGCCGCGATGCACTTCCCGGCGCGGAGGACAGAGGAAGCGAGGAGCGTCCTCACCGTCCTTTCCGTAAGCACATCGACTGATAGCAAATAAAAAATCGGGCGGCGCGGCGTGTCGGAGCGTCATGGCACCGCAGCCGTTCCCGCCCGAATAACTAAAAAATAATTCAATAATTCAGAGCACTCTCTTCAGGAGGAACAGCTATGGCACTTCCGGTTGGAATCCAGATTTATTCGGTCGGCGACCACGCGTCGCGTGACCTTGTCGGAACACTCAAGGCGCTTAAGGAGATGGGCTACGACTGCGTAGAGCTCGCGGGTCTTTACGGCTTGACAGCAAAGGATATGCGCAAGGCGCTGCGTGAGGCTAAGATAAAGGCGGTTGCCGCTCATTTTCAGCTTCACGACATCGGAGACGATTTTCTCTCTTTTGTGGCAATGTATAAGTCCATCGGTGTAAAAGTATCTTGTATTTGCGACCGTGCCCGACGAGCTTCGACCCGTCGACGGCTCGGACAATAAAGAGATACTTGAAAAAGTGGGCATATATGGGACGTATATGCAGCGAGCAGGGCATTCAGCTCGCATTCCATAACCACGAGTGGGACTTTGAAAAGAAGGTTGACGGTCTCTATATGCTCGACTACCTCAGAGAGCACCTCCCGCACGAGTATTTTCAGCCCCGAGCTTGATGTGGGCTGGGTGCTTGCGGCAGGCATAGACCCCGTTGAGTACATGAGCCATTTCTACGGCTATCTCCCGCTTGTCCATGCAAAGGATTTTCAGGGAACACTCGACGAGAGCACCGTAGAAGAGGGCAAGCAGATCAATCGCCATAACTTCCAAGGGCTTCCGCTTCTGCCCGCTCGGAAACGGTAATCTTGATCTTCCGGCAGTGCTTAAGGCGAGCGAGGCTAACTACTCTAAGTATATTATTGTCGAGCAGGACAGCAGCGAGGGGCAGGACTCCCTTTGAGTGCGCAAGGATCTCGAGAGAGAATCTCAAGGCGCTCGGCTGGTAAAACAGGTAAGCGATAACGCGCTCCGGAGCGGCGACGGTTATTCCGGCGGCGCACGGGGCGCGCTTTTTAGCGCTGTGTCCGATGAAAAAAGCCGCTGCCGGCGCAGCCGTCGTGACGTACATGTATTCCGTATGCGCATGCCGCGAAGCGGCGATGCCGACAATTCAAACGCATCGCGAGGCGCTGCCACACGATATTAATTTGATTTAGGAATAAGATATGAAAAAATTATACGAAATAAATCCCGACCTGCGCGGCTACGCGACCGACCCGCGCACCCGCAGATATCTTTCGCCCCGCCGTATCGTTCTGACGCGCGGCGGCGCAAAGGATGCGGAGAATCTTATCGGGGAAAAGCCCTGTCAGATAACGCTCGGCGGCGGCTCTGACCTGTGCACGCTGTCAAACGGCGGCGCGGGCAGCGAACGTGCTGCGGTGCTGCTCGACTACGGTACCGAGATATGCGGCAGCTGCCGCGTCATGGTTCACGGCATCGCGGGCGACGGCGCGCGGGTGAATCTGCGCGTACGCTTCGGCGAGAGCGTCAGCGAGGCGCTTACCCCGCTCGGAGTAAAGAATGCGGGCTGTGATCATGCAAACCGCGACACGGTGATGAACGTCGGCTTTCTCAGCGCCAACGAGACGAACGAGAGCGGCTTCCGCTTTATCTATGTCGAGCTGCTTGACGACGATATGACCGTGACGCTCAAGGCTGTTCAGGCAATTCTGATATACCGCGACCTTGATTACCGCGGCAGCTTTGAATGCAGCGACCCCGAGATAAACCGCATATGGCAGACGGCGGTCTACACTGCGCATCTGAATATGCAGGAGTATCTGTGGGACGGTGTAAAGCGTGACCGCCTTGTATGGATAGGCGATATGCAGACCGAGGTCATGACCATTCTCTCGGTTTTCGGTGCGCAGGATGTCGTCACACGCTCGATGGACCTTGTCCGTGACGAGACTCCGATCGGCACATGGATGAACGGTATATCCTCCTATTCGATATGGTGGCTGCTGCTCCAGCACGACTGGTACATGTACACGGGCGACCGCGATTATCTCGGCGAGCAGCGCGGATACATGACCGAGCTGCTGCGTCTGCTCTGCACATATGTCGGCGAGGACGGCTCGGAGCAGCTCCCCGAGAGCCGGTTTATCGACTGGCCGAACAACGCAAACGAGGAGGCGAAGCATGCGGGACTTCAGAGCATGCTCGTGCTCGGACTCGGACGCGGCGCGGAGCTTATGCGCGTGCTCGGTGATGATGAGCTTGCGCAGCGCTGTGATGATATGAGCGCACGGCTGATGAAGCATGTGCCGCCCTGCGGCGGCTCAAAGCAGGCTGCATCGCTCATGGTGTGCGCGGGGCTCGGCGACGCGAAGCAGATAAACCGCGAGCTGCTTTCGGTCGGCGGTGCGCACGGCTATTCGACATTTCTCGGCTACTACACGCTGCGCGCGGTCGCGCTTGCCGGAGATTATGACGGTGCACTGAATTCTATGAAGCAGTACTGGGGCGGAATGCTCGGTATGGGTGCCACCTCGTTCTGGGAGGATTTCAACCTCGACTGGCTCGAGAATGCCGGCAGGATAGACGAGCCCGTACCGGAGGGCAAGGTCGATATTCACGGCGACTACGGTGCGTATTGCTATCTCGGCTTCCGTCACAGTCTGTGCCACGGATGGGCATCGGGTCCCGCACCGTATCTTACACATACCGTGCTCGGTGTCGGCATTACCGCGCCGGGATGCAGAAAAATAAAGATAGAGCCGCAGCTCGGCTCGCTCGAATATGCGCGCGGAGTTTTCCCGACTCCGCACGGCGACATTTTCGTCTCTCATCGCAGAGATGGCGAGCGGGTCGTGACCGAGGTCACGCTCCCGCCGCAGTGGCGTGAGCTCGCGGACGGCGAGTACGAATATATCGGCTGAGCCGCATTTTATACAGTAAAAAATCAGAAAGGATGCGCCGGCGGCATACCGCAGGCGGTTAAAAAGATGAATCACAACGCAGAAAAGCCCTCTTATGAGTTTTAACGACGCGAAAAAAGAGGTGAAGATAACGAGATATAATACCGCGACTCCGTGGATGAACTATCTCAGCAACGGCACCTTTCACACCATGATATCACAGGCGGGAGGCGGAGTTGCTTTTTACCGCTCTCCTCAGATATGGAGAATCAACCACTATCGCTTCTTCCATCTGCCCACCGACCGCAGCGGCTTTTACGTATATATCAAGGACGGAGACCACATTTTCTGCCCGACCGCAGAGCCGGTATCCGAGAAGCCCGAGCATTGGTGCGCTACTCACGGTATGGGCTATACAAAGTTTGAGTCCGAGCACAGAGGCATCAAGGCAGACCTGCGCTTCCATATAGGATATAAGGAAAATGCTCTTGTATGGGAGCTTCATCTTACCTCCGACCGCGACCGCAAGATAAAGGTATTTCCGTATGTCGAGCTCGGAATGATGGAGTTCATGCGTGAGCTCCAGTGGCAGTGCTACAACAAGCATCAGCTCTTTGTCTATACTCTCGACGATATTCTCGTATACAAGTACGGCGTTGAGAATCAGCCCCGCCCGAACGAGACTCCCCTTATCTATTTTGCGGCCGATGTTCCCGTCAGCGGCTACGACGGCGACCGTGATGAGTTTGTCGGCACATACCGCTCGGAGGAGAACCCCATCGGACTTGAGCAGGGCTGCACCGGCTCTACCCTTGCGGGCGGAGATCCCTGCTTTGCATTTGAGACCGATATCGAGCTCAAGGCGGGAGAGGAGCGCCGCATCTGCTTCTTCCTCGGCGCAGCTATGGACGACGATGCTATCCGCACGTCGGTCGCTCACTGCCGCGAGCAGCTTTGTAGACGAGTCGTTTGCAGAGCTGTCCGAGCGTTGGAACGACTATCTCGGTCATTTCTCCTGCTCGGTGCCGGACGAGAATTCGCAGCGCATGATCAATATCTGGAATCCCTATCAGGCAGAGCGCAACTTTCAGTTCTCGCGTAACCTCTCCTACTATGCAACCGGTACATTCCGCGGCGTAGGCTTCAGAGACACCGCGCAGGACGTGCTCTCCATGATACCGTTCGATACCGCCCGCTCGCGCGAGAAGATATGTCTGCTGCTCTCTCAGCAGTACGGCGACGGTCATGTAAATCACTATTTCTTCCCCGACCGAGGGCTATGATCCCGTTACAAGCATCCATTCCGACGACCATCTGTGGATAGTACACACCGTATATCAGCAGCTGCTCGAGGAGGGCAGCACCGACTTCCTTTCCGAGCGCGTCTCGTACTACGACGGCGGCGAGGGCACCGTTCTCGAGCATATCAAAAAGTCCATCGACTTTACCATGGCGCATCTCGGCGAGCGCGGCTTCCCGCTCATGCTCCGCTCCGACTGGAACGATCAGCTCTTCCGCGTCTGCCGTCAGGGCAAGGGCGAGAGCATATGGACCGCGATGCAGTTCTGTCTCGTTCTCTCGGATATGGCAGCTATCTGCGACCTCATAGGCGAGGACGGACAGAAGTACCGCGATATCTATGAGAGTCAGAAGGCGAACATCAACGCCCGCGCGTGGGACGGCGAGTGGTTCTGCCGCGCCGTTATGGATAACGGCAGATATCTCGGCTCCAAGAAGGAGGAGCAGGCAAAAATATGGCTGAACTCTCAGACATGGTCTGTTATCTCCGGCACCGCAGAGGGCGACCGCGGCGAGGTATGCATGGAGAGCGTTCACCGCATCCTCAATACCGATATGGGTATCAAGAAGATCGATCCGTCCATCGACGGCTATCCGTCAAAGGAGGACCCGCTGACCAACTACAGCAAGGGGCACGGGCGAGAACGGCGCTATCTTCTGCCATGCTAACACATGGGCGGTCATTGCGGAGTGCATGCTCGGTCACGGAAACCGCGCATATGAGTACTACAAAAAGCTGCTGCCGATGGAGGCACAGGCAAAGGTCGGCGAGTGGAGATACAAGGCTGAGCCGTATGTATATTCCTCCAACATCATGGGACCCGAGTCGCTCCATTTCGGTCTTGCAAACGTCAGCTGGCTTTCGGGTACGGCTGCATGGATGTATATTGCCGTAACGCAGTATATACTCGGCGTACGCGCCGCATGGAACGGCCTGCTCGTCGATCCGTGCATGCCCGATGAGTGGCAGGAGGCTTCGCTGACCCGCGTATTCCGCGGCACGCGCTATAATATCGCTCTCAAGCCCTCCGACGGAGAGGCGTACTATGTCGAGGACGGCAAACGTGTCGACTCCTCCGTTATTGCACACGAGAGCGGACGTAACGAGAGAAATATCACCTTCTATTATAAGAAGAAGTAATATTCGGTCGGCTTTCCGCTGCATGATCGGCACGGTCTGCCCGTACCTGCGAGCAGTACCGTGACACCGGCAGCGGACGGCGCGGTGCGGTGTCCCGCACCGACCGATGCTCTATGCTCCCGCCGTGTGCGCAGAGCGAAAAAAAGGAGATAAGAACTATGAAAAAACGTTTTTTTCCGCTTCCCCTGCTGCTCGCCGTGCTTGTGCTGCTCTCTGCGTGCGGCGCAAGCGTTCCCGATGCCGAAAAGACGCTTACCGAGTCGCTGCTTTCGGCAATATCGAGGAGGATTTTGCGGCTGCCGCCGAGCTGCTCGATTCCGAGAGCGGACTCGCGGAGACAACAATCCGCAGCTACATTTATGCGCTTGAGGCGGAGACCGACTGCGATTTTTCAAACGGCGTACGTGTTGTAGGCTATACCGCATACGAGGATTATACCGACGAATCATCGCCTGAGGAGCAGCGCACGCTGCATAAGCTCAGGGCGGATATTAAGGTGGGCACCATGCCTTTTACTCTGACGGTCGTTACCGTGGAGGGGGACGACGGTGTATCTGTCTACGATTTTTTGCCTTTGAGCTGAAGAGCTGAGCGTCGCGGTAGAAATACGGTATATTGAATAACACAAGCGGAGCTGTTAAAGGTCGTTTTTAACAGCTCCGCTGAATTATGGCTTTAGCCGGCTGAGGATAGGAAGTCCGAAACGGACAGCCGCCCGCTATGCGGGTGTGCGACAATTGTGATGTAGATAGTCAAAATCAAAAATGCTCGGGCAAGCGCTCACGCGGCATTAGGCGAAGCATACATCGTCATGGCAACTCACATGATATCCGAGGCGATTTTTCGCCGAAAAAGCCGCATGGCGCGAAAAAAGGGTTTGATTATCCGGCATAGTATGGTATAATTATAGTCAAATAATCACTTGTGAACGAAACGGGAGAGAATATGGGCAGATTGCGCGCTTGCAGGCTCGGCAGCATAATACTGAAGATATTTCTTTTGCTCACATCGGTGTTTGTCGTTTTGTATGTCATAGACCTATTAAAGCCGCCGTTCGGCTTTACCGGATGGGCGCAGGACAGATTGGCTTTTATTCTGAAAACCGTGCTGATAGTGCTGCTTTGCTCTGTTGTGTTTTTGGATCGGAATAATAATCGTCTATATAACGAGCGGGCAGCTGCGGCTGAAAAAGCGCGTGCTCGGCATAATCTTCGGTATGGTGCCTATCGCAAATCTCGTTATGCTTATCGACATTATCGTCACGGTCGACCGAGAATATCGTTTTGAGCGCAAAAAGATATTGCTTGATAACGAGCGTCACAGCCGCGAGGTCTGCCGCACAAAATATCCTATCCTGATGGTGCACGGTGTGTTTTTCCGCGATTTCAAGCATATCGGCTACTGGGGACGCATACCGCGCGAGCTTGAGCGAAACGGTGCGACCATCTATTACGGCGAGCACAACAGCGCCTCTTCGGTCAAGGAGAGCGCCGAGCAGCTGCGCCGACGTATCGAGACCGTTATGAGCGAGACCGGCTGCGAAAAGGTTAATGTGATTGCACATTCCAAGGGCGGTCTTGACATGCGTATGCTGCTCTCGGATCCCGAGGCTGCGGCACATGTAGCTTCGCTTACGACGATAAACACGCCGCATCGCGGCTGTAAATTTGCGGATTATCTATTTAAAAAGGTGCCTAAGAGCGGGCAGGAGCGGCTTGCACAGACCTATAATGCCGCTGCCGAGCTGCTCGGTGATGTAGAGCCCGACTTTATCGCGGCTGTCTCCGATCTTACCGCATCGCGCTGCCGCGAGATGTTCGATGAGCTTCCGCCGCCGGAGGGCGTATACTGCCGCTCGGTCGGCTCGGTGCAGAAACGGGCAAGCTCGGGCAGATTTCCGCTCAATCTTACACATTCCTTTGTCGGCTATTTCGACGGGGAGAATGACGGGCTTGTCGGTGTGGATTCGTTTGAATGGGGCGAGAGCCTGACTATGCTGCGTCCGACCGGCAGACGCGGCATTTCTCACGGCGATATGGTCGACCTGAACAGAGAGAATATTCGAGGATTCGATGTTCGCGAATTCTATGTGGAACTTGTCTCGTCATTGAAAGAAAGAGGACTTTGAGAGGGCAATACTATGGAAATAAGAAAATTAAGAGCCGATGAGATACCCGGCGCGGCTGAGATACTTGCGCAAGGCAGGGAGCTGCTGCGCAGCCGAGGCATACCGCAGTGGCAGAGGGGCGATTATCCCGGCGTGCGCGAGCTGACCGAGGATGTCGCGCGCTGCGAAGCATATGCTGTCGAGGAGAGCGGAAGAATAATTGCGAGCTTCGCTTTTTCGACAGCGGTCGACCCGTCGTATCTTCATCTTGAGTCCGGTGCATGGCTGACAGACGGGAGTCATTATGCGACTGTTCACAGACTTGCGGTTTCGCCGGAGATGAGAGGACGCGGCGTCGCGGGCTTTATATATGCCGGAGCTTCCGAACTCGCTCGGACGCTCGGCGCGGCAAGCATTCGGGTCGACACCCATCCGCAGAATCTGTCGATGCAGAGAGCAATGACCAAGGCGGGCTTTGTTTTTTGCGGCGAGCTGCTGCTTGTCGAGGGAGATGAGGCGGGCGATCGCCGATACGGCTATGAGCTGCTGCTTTGACATTTCAGCTCAATATCCGAGAAACATGGCAGGATCATTTCAGAGTCAGATCCATCATTGCCGATAAAATGGCGGCAGACGGCATCTGTCGGTCGTGCCGATGTTATCAACCGAAAAAACGAAGTGATATTATAAAAAAAGGTAAACCGTCGCAGTGCGGCGGCAACGGTCATATAAAATGGAACATTATCTTGATAACGCAGCGACTACCCGCACCTGCCCGGAGGCACTCGAAGCGGCGACACGTGTGATGAGTGAGGTATACGGAAATCCGTCCTCGACGCACAGAAAGGGCAGAGAGGCAAAGCACCTGCTCGACGAGTGCAGGCGCAGCGTAGCCGACGCGCTCGGCGCAAAGCCGGAGGAGCTTGTCTTTACCTCCTGCGGCTCGGAGAGCGATAACTGGGCGCTGCTCGGCGGTGCCGAGGCAATGAAGCGCACCGGCAGACATATTATCAGCTCTTCCGTGGAGCACGATGCCGTGCGTCGATCGCTCGACCGCCTCGAGGGGCTCGGCTGCACCGTTACACGTCTCGCACCGGACAGCGCCGGCGCAATAACCTCAGAGTCGGTGCTTGCGGCGCTTCGCCCCGATACCGCACTTATCTCGCTTATGATGGTCAACAACGAGACCGGAGCGGTTACCGATATCGCGGGTATTGCCCGCGCGGTACGAGCTGCCGGATGCAGGGCGCTTATCCATACCGATGCAGTTCAGGGCTTTATGAAGCTGCCGTTCCGCGCATCAAAGCTCGGCGCAGATCTTATCAGCATCAGCGGACATAAGATACATGCGGTCAAGGGCATCGGCGCGCTGTATATCCGCAGCGGGCTGCGTCTGCCGCCCTTTATCTGCGGCGGCGGTCAGGAGTCGGAGCGCCGCGCGGGAACGGAGGCTATGCCGGCTATTGCGGCATTTGCCGCCGCAGCACGTCTTGACCCTAAGATAGAATACATACGCTCGCTCAAAAAGCAGCTCTCGGAGCGGCTGACCGCCGCCGTGCCGGAGGCGGTCATACTCGAGACCGACGCACCGCACATTCTCAGTGCTTCGATGCCCGGCTGGCGCAGTGAGGTTATCATGAATTTTCTCGAGGGCAGAGAGGTATATGTGTCAAAAAGCTCTGCCTGCAAGCAGGGTAAGCGCAGTCATGTGCTCGAGGCTATCGGTATGCGCAGCGACCGCATAGACGGTTCGATACGAATAGGCTTGTCGCGCTATACGACCGAGGAGGATATAGAGGCGCTTGTCTGCGGACTCTCCGATGCCCGTGCGCTCGCGCATAGATGACGCTGCCGAAAATACCCGATTTGATTTTTATCTGAATATAAAAAGAGAACCGTAGAGATTTGAGCTTTACGGTTCTCTTTCGGTTTGTCTGTGGTTATCCCAACAGATTTTTATTGATTATATTTTTTGCTGAATTGTGTTGATGGCAATGGGAGCTCTGCTGAACTCTGCTGAATTAAAAACGCCCGGACCGAAAAAGCGAAATTATCCTCGCCGTATCTCGACACACTTTTTCTATACTGAGGCAGAGAAAAAACTACGTACGAAGTGACAAGCCGCTCGCGGAGAGATAAAAAAGATGCAGAAGCGTCGAAAAACCGCCTCGTCGCCGTACAAGTGTACGGCAGAGACGGTTTTTTCGGCGGTAGAAAAAAGCGAAAACATTTTCGCCTTTTGAAGGAATCCGTAAGGATTCCGACACTATTCAGCAAATCAGATTAAACTAAAGCCGTTACCTAAAAGTCCGTTTTCGCTTTTTCGGTCCGGGCGTTTTTAGCTCAGCGGAGACTGCGGCACTCCATGTAAAACCGCTTATCCAGCGCCTCTCCCATCGAGAACGCTTTACGAGGCAGAATACCCCTTTTCGCGGATATACGGGAAGAGCTCGCTCTTCTTCATCCCCTCGAAGAGGAATCCGACTGCGCCGTCACCCTCGGACAGCTCGCGCAGCGAGCTCTCGCCGTGAATATAATCGAGTACCGTTCCGGGATGCTCCGCAACATAGGCTGCGAGCAGCTCCTGCAGCTCTCCGACAGGAAATGATGTGCAGGGGGAAGCTCTGCTCGCCCTTGCTTGTTATCGCTGCCATTGTAGAGGTCAGACACTCGGGCTGCATTGCGGCAAAATGAGCGCGAACCGCTCCGATAAGCTCGTCTGTATCCGCGCCGAAAACCACGCGGTAGATCGGCTCGAATACAAGTGCATCGTCATGAACATTTACGACCTCCACGAGCGCATAGCGATTCTCGGGGGTAGGATTGTCAAGGTAGCACTGCTTTGCGGTGGCAAGCGAATGGTTTCCGTCGCCGACGGCGAAGAGGAAAAGGATGCTCCTCGTCTCCGCAGAGCGCTGCGAGCGCGGAGAGAATGCTCTCCTGGACCGACTCGGGTACAAGCGCGCCGCGCAGATGACCGGCACCTGTCATTAGATCAAAGTCGTAAACGGTCTCGGTGCAGCTGTCCTTCAGCGGCTCAATGACCGTGCGCTTCGGGTCGTCTATGAGCAGCATAACGTGAGGCATCTCGAGCGGAGCGTCGCGGCGGATGAGTACGCGCGGCGGAATGCGCTCCGGCACAGTTCCCTCGGTCGCACGGATAGGCGCGGTCGTTCCGGGGGTATAGTCGTATGCCTCGAGGTCGATAGCTCCGACGAGTCCGCGGCGCAGATTTCCGTTGCTGAGTGTACGCTCGACATATATCATAGAGTGCGGGTACTCGGCAAACAGTCCGAGTCGAGATAGTGCTTCATTTCCGTATTTATCGCATTTATGCGCTCGCTGTTATCGTCGGAAAGGTATACCTCCGGCAGCGTGATGCGGTATGCGGTAGGATGACCGTCGGTCAGCTCCCTGACCTGCTCCCAGTACTTCGGCTCTGCCGTGAACTGGTCGCACGCTACGGTCGAAAAGAGGGTGTGATCTCCGCGCGGGATAAGAATATCGGCAGCGCGAAACGGCATTTCAATCTTCATAGTGTGTCCTCCGTGCGGGGTGAAATGCTCCCCGTCAATGCTTTGTTGATTATTGCTCTCATGGTAACAGCAAATTGTTACGCACGTATGAATAACATTGGCATGACTGCGAAAATCGCATATTATGATATAAAAAATACCGACGCAGCCGCTCGGTGCGCCGGTATGGATTGCCGCATGATCGGACAGAGCGTCCGAATTACTGCTGCTTGCCCTCTGCGAGCTTCTTGATAACGGGCTGACGGAAAAGTATTACAGCCGCGATAAGCGTGAGGATCAGCTCGGGGAGCATGTATAAGCCGTTGTAGGCGATAGAGTAGAGCACGGGACGGTTCTCAAAGAGAGTGCCGAACAGCTCGAACTGCTCAAGATTCTTGAAGATAACATAGCCGGAAATGAAGTGGCTGACGAATCTAAGCACTAATGCGAGCACGATACCGCCGCAGATACCGCCGTAGCCCTTGTTTCTGAATATGCCGGCGATGCCGAGAACGGTGTAGGCGATGATGTAGTCAAACAGTATGCATCCTACGAGCATTATAGGTGTCAGACCCCATCCGAGCAGACCGCTCATGGTGATTCCGAAGATAAGCTGGATTATAGAGTAGACAAACGCACTGCCGAAGCCCCATTTCGGTCCGAACATGATGGATATCATTACGATAGGCAGCATGGAGAGCAGAGTGACGGAGCCGCCGAGAGGCATCTCCACTATCTTAATGAGGCTGAGCACCGATGCGAGTGCAACAAAGATGGCGCTCAGTACGAGACGGTAAACGGTGTTGTTTTTATTTTGCATTGATTGACTGTGGCTTTCGCCGAGCGAAAGCGCCCCTTTCTTTTGTTTTGCCGCCGGATTGTCGGCAGCCTTGCGTGTGATCGGGATAGATGAAGGCTGCGGCGGAATATCGCTCGCAGTCCTCACCTGCCCCGTCGGTAGGTTAAAACGCACGTGCGTTTTTATTCATCCGATAACAAAAAAGAAAACCGCACCGATCATATCACGCCGGCGCGGTAGAATAGATGATAGAACAGGGTGTGCAGCCCCCGTACTCTCAAAAACTAAACTTCCTACGTTGGCATTACCCATATCAGGTTAGAAGGGAGCGGGCAGATGCGAGCCTCATCTCAGTCGCCGCGATAGGCGACCCCCCTGTTTAGGTTTTCGATTGTTACGGTAGTATGATACCACGCTCTGCTCGATTTGTCAAGGATTATTTTGCACTTGCGTGCCGTCCGGCGAGCACACCGAAAAGAATATACAGCGCGGTGAACAGAATTATCGCTCCGCCGAGAATAAGCATACATTCCTCCTACGGATACCACTCTGTCAAATAGCTGCGGAGAGCAGTCGATAGAGGCACCGATACCCGATACCACCACGTCGGGAAAACCGATGCTGCTCATTTCGCGGAAAATTCCCGCGAGCATATGGTTGCGCAGCAGGCTCGTTCCGTATGTTCCGGGCATGAACGAGAGAAAATGCTGAAGGCCGGTTCCGAAGCTTGATATCGGCATATATGCGCCGCAAAGAAAGCCGTAGCCCGCCGAAACTATCGTTCCCACCGCCGATGCCTGAGCGCTCGTTGACAAAAAGAAGTTTATGCAGGAGGAGAGTGCTGTTCCGAACAGCGTCAGCAGCAGAGTGTCGAGAATGACCGAGACTACATCGGTCGCCGACATGTACCAGCCTACAACGCGCATGTAGATGAGGCATGCCGCAAGCGCGGTAAAGGTCACGGCAAGCGTGCTCAGCGCCGATGCCGCATAATATGCTGCCGAGATAGAGGAGCGGCGCACCGGTGATACGGTCAGGTCGCGTATTGCACCGCTTGCCTTGTCCTGTATCATAAGTAGATTCGAGCAGAAAGCGACGGTAACGCAGCTGACGGCGAGCAGGGAAGATGCAAGCTGCGCCGCGACCGTGCCGTCAATCAGTGCATCGGAGACGTTCAGCCCAGCCGGCAGCGCGGAGAGAAAGCTGTCGCGGTATACGCGCGCGAGAAATGTCGCGTAGAGGACGAGTAGGATGAGCGGTGTTAACATCGAGGAGAAGAACAGCCCCTTATCCTTGAAAAACAGACGCAGGTCGCGCCTGATAAGATTCCCGAGAGTTTTTCATATTTATATTGCGGCAGCGCGGTGCGCTGCATGTCCTTTCCGAATAACTAAATGTAATGTATTCGCGGTATGCCGTTATCCTGCGGACTCGGCTTTATTCTTAGCTATGTACATACCGATATCGCCGATGCCGGATATTTTTTTTCGGCGTATTGCGTCGCCGTCGAATCGGCTTGAGCCGCTCAGCCCGGCAGCTGCTGACCCGTGACCGCTAAAAAATACATCGTCCATTCTGCCCCTTGACTATCTCGTAGTCGGTAAACAGCTCGGGGTGGGCGAGTATCAGCGCCGTTGCATCCGAGGTGCTCGGCACGGTCAGGCGCAGTGCACCGGGCAGCTCGTCATAGCTAAGCCCGAGGCTGTTCAGCTGTGCGGGATCGGCACCGTAAAGCGTGATACGGTCACCGGTGTATCGGTTCTTAAGCTCGAGCGGAGTTCCCTCGGCGGCTATCTGCCCTGCGGAGAGAATCACCACATAGTCGGCATCCGCAGCCTCCTCCATATAGTGAGTCGTCAGAAAGACGGTCATGCCTGTCTCCGCGCGCAGCCGTTCGACGACGCTCCACAGCAGCTGCCTTGTCTGCGGGTCAAGCCCGGTGGTAGGCTCATCGAGAATGAGTATTTCGGGACGGTGTATCAGTGCGCGCGCAATATCGACCCGCCTGCGCTGACCGCCTGAGAGCTTGCCCACCGTACGACCGAGCAGCGGAGCAAGGTCGAGCAGCTCGGTCAGCTCATCGAGCCTGCGGCGAAAATCTGTACCGGTTATGCCGTAGAGTGCCGCCCGGCTGCGCAGATTGTCACGGACAGAGAGGGGTCTGTCGAGCACCGAGCTCTGAAATACCACACCGAGTCTGCGCGTTACCTCGGCGATCCCCGTTTCGGGATCACAGCCGCAGACCGATATGCTTCCGCAGTCGCGTCGCAGCTGACCGCACAGCATGGATATCGTGGTTGACTTTCCCGCGCCGTTTACACCGAGAAAGGCAAAGAGCTCTCCCCTTTCGACACGCAGCGACAGATCCTGCACCGCCTTTATTTCGCCGAAGGACTTGTATAGATGATTTATTTCAATGACGTTTTCCATCATGTACTCCGTTCTTTGATATATAGTGCGTCATACCGCTCGACATGTGGCTCTGAATGCGCATTGCCAAGCCTATATTTTCAACCATATTATAGTAAGGTAAGCCTATTTTGTCAATAGTGCCGTGCTGCCTTATTTACCCGATACCGTCTTTTCGCTGCTGCGTTGGGAGCAATATATTTAGGTCACATTATTGCTCTTTTTTTGCGAATGATTTTATATTTTTTGAAAAAAAGGTATTGACATGTGCGCTGCATTCTGATATAATAAATGATGTTGACGGCAGAACACGTTGATAAATTGAATATTGCGGAATTGTGTAATGGTAGCACGGCAGACTCTGACTCTGCTTGTGAGGGTTCAAATCCTTCTTCCGCAGCCATGAAAAAAAGCACTTGCAATTGCAAGTCTTTTTTCAGTTATATTCGCCTTACGGCGAGTGGTATTGCTACGCAGTGATATTCGGCTTTCTGCCGAGTGATATTCGCTTCGCGAGTGTGAGTGACGAATATAATATCACTGTGCCGCAGGCACAATATCACTTTTGCGTCGGCAAAAATATCACGCCGAGCGCGGCGAGGCATATCACCATCTCTTTACAGGTAAAGAGTTTTATGATATAATTCGTTGGGGTGATAATATAATGCCGGATAGCATTTTGCGTTGTAAATCAAAAGACTTTGCAAAGCAAATCGTATTTCTTTGCCGTGATGTTAAATCAAAATGCAAAGAATCGGTTCTGACAAGTCAACTGTTGCGTTCGTGAACAAGTATCGGAGCAAATATTCATGAGGCGCAGTATGCCCAAGGCAAAAAAGACTTTATCTCAAAATTGGAAATAGCACAAAAGGAATGCTTTTGAAACAGAGTATTGGCTTGAACTTCTTTTTGAAACCGGCTATATTGCGGAATCAACATATAAACCGTTGCAAAATCAATGCGGTGCAATCAGAAGAATGTTAATTTTCTCGCTTAATACCGCAAAGGAAGGCTGCAGATGAATAAATGGATTAAAGAGGAATGGAGCTTTCGTGTTGAAGTAACCGATGGTTATGCAAAAGATTGCAGACTCGGTCTGGAAAAAGGTGATGTTTTTTCTTTTGAATATGAAACTCCGCAAGGATTTTGCCCCCGTGCAATATCTGAAATATATACATATTGTGAAATCATTCGCTGTTGAGGGAATTTTACCTATCGTGGTTCAAAAGAAAAATATTCGATAGATGTTTCGTGCCCTGTAATTGCATAAAGTTTCGTTTGCTTGCAGTTCCGAAAGAATAATTGTGCGATTTCGTCGCGCAGTTACACGAAAGAAACCTCTTTTTGTCATACAGACAAAAAAGAGGTTTCTTTCAATTTGTTTGATATTTGAAATTCGGAGTCTCTATATCGGAGAATATATTGAATTCAGCTCCATTGACTCTACCGTGAGTTTCGCATATAATAAAGACACAAAGCTCCGGAGCTTTAATTTTTCTGTGAGGTGAAAACAGTGTCTGAATGTAAAATAGGCGAAATGCTGGTAAAGCTGAGAACGGCAAAGGGGCTTACGCAGGATGAGGTGGCGCAGAGCCTTTCCGTTTCTAACAAGACGGTTTCCAAGTGGGAAAACAGCGCCTCAATGCCCGATCTTCCAATGCTGATGGAGCTGTCGCAATATTTCGGTGTTACGACCGACGCATTGCTCGGAATTTCAGATGGAAACGGCGGAATAGATGAAGCTGTACGCTCGGTGCTGACGGGGAGTCGACCGCAAGGAGCAAATACTACGTGCCTTTGAGATGGAAAAAGAGCCTTCTTCCCGGCAGCGGCGGAGTCCGATATGTTTTTGCATGGCTTAGAAGCGAAAAGCCTCGAAGATGCATACCCGTCGGATGATATGCTGCTGTGGCGTTCGCAGATCTCTGCTTCGGATTTTTTCAAATTTACGGTAGCCTCGGATGCGGTCAATCTCTCCGTGACGCTGCTTTCGGAACAAGGAGGATTTTGCGTGGCTCGGAGCGCGGGATAAGCAGGATAAGATAGTTAAGCTCTTCCGTTTTTTATCCGAGGAGGATGTGCTTTCGGTTTTGTATTTCATCCACTCTACCAAGTGCAGCCGGGCTTTTACGGCAGATTATATATCGGAGAACAGCGGCATTTCCGTTGAGCGGGTCTCTGTGATTTTGAGGAGCTTTTGTGAAGTGGGAGACTGTCGTTGTATGACGGCGCACCTTGCGGACGGGGATGTTGATGTATATGAGTGCGACGGAGACGGCATTATCCTATCTTTGCTGTCGCTTGCCTACAACAAAATGTGCGGAAGCACTTTTTATCAATACTATAATAGTGACGGATGCAAAATGATCGGAGGAAAGTAAAAAAATGTGCTTATCCGAAAATATTAAGAATTTTCGTCTTAAAAAGGATCTGACGCAGGAGCAGCTTGCTTCACGACTCGGAGTTTCTGCGCAGGCTGTGTCAAAATGGGAAAGAAGCGAGACCTATCCCGACGGGGCTCTGCTTGTCTCACTCTCGAGAGAGCTCGGGGCTTCTCTTGATGAGCTGTTTGAAAATAACTACGTATCAATGCCGGATATTTCGCGCCGGATAATCGCACTGCTTCAAAGTACCGAGCCGGACCTCCGATTTGCAACGGCGCGCGATATCTGTTGGCAGATCGAGCGCGGTTTTATAGGTTATCTCGCAGAGCTTGAGAGCTGCTATGACCCGAAAATCAACGGTAAATGCTCGTATGTTGTAAATGACAGTGGCTTTACAATGATATCGAACGGTGTGAACCTTTTCTTCGCTCTGTTTCCGCAGCCCGATGCAGGGGTACGGCTATTTCCTCGATAATAGACAGGAGCTGCAGGATATTTTTGCGGCGCTCTCTCGTCCCGACACTTTTAATGCTTTGATATGGCTGTATAAAAGACCGAGAGACTATGTTTTTGAAAGTGCTGTTCTTGCCGGTGACTGCGGTATTGATAACGAACAAATCGACCGTGTGACCGATGATCTTATACTTTTGCGTGTGCTTTTTGAAGCAGGAGCTTATTATCAACGGTCAAAAAGAGGATTTTTGTTTTACACGACTCCGAGGCATAATCTTATCGCACTGCTTTTGATAGCAAATACGATCGGTTATAAAGGCGGTTATTGCCTTACCGTCGGTAACAGAAATGAGCCGTTTATTAAATAATATGTATAGCGCATCCCGCAGGCGGTCACACTGTCTGCGGGACTTTTTGTTTTTGCAAAAAAAATTATAATTTCCTATTGACAAATCGAACGGAATGGTGTATTATCTTATCTTATCAGGAATCATTCCTAATAAGAAATCGAACAGGAGAAAAGAATATGAAAAACACAAAATACAGCGGCACGCAGACGGAAAAAGAATCTCATGGAGGCATTCGCAGGCGAATCGCAGGCAAGAAACAAGTATACCTACTTTGCTTCGGTGGCAAAGAAGCAGGGTTTTGAGCAGATTGCTGCTATCTTCATCAAGACCGCTGAGAATGAGAAGGAGCATGCAAAGCTGTGGTTCAAGGAGCTGAGCGGCATCGGTGACACCGCAGAGAATCTTGCGGCAGCTGCAGAGGGAGAGAATTTCGAGTGGACGGACATGTATGACGGCTTTGCAAAGACAGCTGAGGAGGAGGGCTTCCCGGAGCTTGCGGCACGCTTCCGCCTCGTCGGAGAGATAGAGCGTCATCACGAGGAGCGCTACCGCGCGCTGCTCCGCAATGTCGAGACCGCAGAGGTATTCCGCAAGAGCGAGGTCAAGGTATGGGAGTGCCGAAATTGCGGACACATCGTCGTTGGAACAGAGGCACCCGCCGTTTGCCCGACCTGCAATCATCCGCAGAGCTATTTCGAGGTACATGCGGAGAATTATTGATCTTCGACGGCAGATATCGGAGAAAAGACGGTAGGACTTTAATTTGAAAGCAAGAAGAGATACAAAACAGCGGCAGCTTGTGCTCAATGCCGTGCGCTCGCGGAGTGATCATCCGACCGCCGAGCAGATATATGAGAGTGTGCACGCGCGCGATGAGCACGTCAGTCGCGGAACGGTGTACAGAAATCTCGCCCTGCTCGCGGAGGACGGCGAGATAAATCACGTCAAGGTCCCCGGGGCGGACCGATTCGATCTGACGGTCGAGCTGCACTGTCATCTGCTCTGCGTTCGCTGCGGACGTGTGTGACGCACCCGCCGAATACCGCCATGAGCTTGACGAGCATGTCGCGGCACAAACGGGCTACGGCAGCGTTCGCCATCGGACGGTCTATGAGGGGAATCTGCCCGGACTGCCTTGCGGCGGAGCACAGTGAGATCGAGCAAGATGACCGATGATCGGCGTACTCGTCAAATCGTATTGCTGCCGGCATCATTGCCCAGCCGGCCACGCGGCAGAATCTGTTGCCTAACCAAGAAAAACTATAATCTATAATTACGAGATAAGGAGATAAAAAAATGAAATACGTATGCAGCGTTTGCGGATTTGAATATGATGAGGAAAAAAGGGCTATCCGGAGGGCGGGATCGCACCCGGTACGCCGTGGGATGAGCTTCCCGAGGATTTTGAGTGCCCGCTCTGCGGCGTAGGTCGTGATCAGTTTGAGCAGGAGTAAGCGCATTCATAATATTTGACGGAGCTAATGTCTCTGTCTGCAGAATTATTTCGCCCGAATTTGAGTGCCGCAGCACGCCGAGACCGTAAGCGTATCGGCATGCTGCGGCATTATTGAGATTCTCGACCGACGGTTGCGCTCGGAAGCATATCATATTTGTCGGCAGTGTATTTACAATTCGATATCGCTTTGCAGCGTGTGAAAGTATGGTATATGCACGTTTTTTCTTTGCGGGCAAAAATTATATTCCAAAGGACTTGAATTTTCCGCCTATCTCTGTTATAATAATATAGCTATGAATCAGCAAGGCAAGACATGATGTAAGGTCATACCGGCCGGGGAGACAGCGGTGCCCTGTTACCTGCAATCCGCTACAGCAGGGGGTGGTTTCCCCCCGAGGGGCGCGTGCGTGCAGTCTGCACCGATATGAAAGTGTTGACGGATTGGCCTTGCGCAATTGACGGCTGTGAACCATGTCAGGCGGGGAACCGAGCAGCATTAAACAGTTACGTCGATGTGCCGCAAGCAAGCCTGTCCCGAGCCGGATTATCGGCGGCGTGTATGTGTGCGTTTCGATGGGGGGTGTATGGCCTTACAATGTGCCTTGCCTTTATTTTAGGTATGAGGAGGAGAGAGAATGCATAAGGCGTTGTACCGCAAGTGGCGGCCTGCCGCTTTTGACGACGTATGCGGTCAGGAGCACATAACCGATGTGCTGCGCTATCAGATCGAGAGCGGAAAGCTCTCGCATGCATATCTTTTCTGCGGCTCGCGCGGAACGGGAAAGACCACCTGCGCAAAGATACTTGCAAAGGCGGTCAACTGTGAAGATCCGCAGAACGGCAATCCGTGCGGTCACTGCCATGCATGTCTCGGGATTGAGAGCGGCTCTGTGACCGACGTTATCGAGATGGACGCTGCGAGCAACAACGGAGTTGACGATGTTCGCGCACTGCGCGACGGCGTTGTTTACGCACCGTCGGATGTAAAATACCGTGTGTATATTATAGACGAGGTGCACATGCTCTCGATAAGTGCGTTCAATGCACTGCTCAAAACGCTCGAGGAGCCGCCTCCGCACGTTATATTCATCCTTGCCACTACCGAGCTTCAAAAGCTGCCGGCGACCATAATCAGCCGCTGTCAGCGCTATGATTTTCACCGTATAACCGTTCCGGTTATTGCCTCACGTCTGCTGAAGATAGCGGGTGCTGAGGGGATAGATCTCTCGGACGGTGCTGCTGCGCTTATAGGGCGGCTCGCACTCGGCGGCATGCGCGATGCGATCTCGATGCTCGAGCTGTGTGCGGGAGAGAGTGCGGGTCGGAGGATAGAGGAGAGCGATGTTGAGCGTGCGGCGGGGATAGCCGGACGCGGCGTGCTGCTCGATACCGCACGGGCTGTGCTCGGCGGAGACAATGAGCGGCTGTTTGGCATCGTTCGGGAGCTGTACGAATCCTCGCGTGATATCTCGGTGTATTGGCAGGATATGATCGGTCTGTACCGGGACATGATGATCGTTCGTTCAACCGCTCATGCAAAGGAATATCTCGACATGACCGAGGCGGAGTATGAGGATACCGTTGCGCTTGCTAAGCGTTTTCCGCCCGGTGTGATAACATACCATCTCTCGATAATGGATAAGGCGTATTCGGATATGCAGCGCGGAGGAGAATGCCGAAAAGGCTGTGCGCCGAGCTTGCACTGATACGTATGGCAGACCCCGCGGGTGCTGCCGCCTCGAGCACGGTCGCTGCTCTCGAGGCAAGAGTGTCAACTCTCGAGGACAAGCTATCCGGTGGCTTTGTGTCCGCAGCGGCAGCTTCTTCGGCGGGAATGGCGGGTGCGAGTGTAATGCCTCACAGCGGAACCGGCTGCGCGGATACAGTCGACGAAAATGCGGACGATTCGTCGTCAAACGGCAGAGCAGAATCGGCGGTTGTCGGACATGGCGGTGCTTCGTCAGCAGAAATGCCATATGACGGCGCAGCGATTAAGAACGGCTCGAAAAGCGCGGATTCATCAGTCTCCGAAAACGGCAGCTCTGCGCACGGCGGTGCCGAGCGCGTGCTGAAGAGAGCGGGGTACTTTGCCGATCTGCTCAGCGACTATTCCAAATACGACAAGAGCAAGACCGAGCTGCTGCGGCTCACACGCGGCTTCTCGGATGGGCACGGCGGGCTTGTGATAAGGACTGCCGAGCGCTTTGCAATGATAATGCTCGATAAGGATGAGGTCCGCTCGCGGCTGCTGTCGCTTGCGAGAAAGTATGATACATCGGTCGGCTCGATAGTGTTCGAGCTTGCCGAGACTGAAGAGGATCCCGCAGCGAGCGCGCTCGACGAGCTTGCGGTTCAGGCGGAGAGCGATTCTGAGCAACCTGACAGCGATCGGATATAAGCTCGGCATTGCTTAAAGGTATTGACGGCATTTGTTCAATCTGTCCGTCGGCGGATGAATTTGTTCATATCGGAGACCGATGCATACCGATTGGCTCGGGAAAATGAAAAATAATACATATTTGAAAGGATACATAAATTATGAAGGCAAATATTCCGAAGGGACTCGGCGGTCCTGCAAACATGCAGGGAATGATCCGCCAGGCGCAGAAGATGCAGGAGCAGATGACCGAGCTGCAGAGCGAGCTTGATTCGCGCGAATACGAGGTCAAGGCGGGCGGCGGAGCCGTCACCATTCTGATCGACGGAAAGAAGCAGATAAAGCAGCTTACCATAGAACCGGAGATCGTCGATCCCGACGACATCGAGACGCTTACCGACATCCTTACCGCAGGCTTCAACGAGGCTATCAAGCGCGTAGAGGAGACAAATCAGAAGGAGATGGAGTCGATAACCGGCAATGTTTCGATTCCCGGGCTTTTCTGATATACAGAGTTCTTTATACAGACCCGTGCATGGCGGCATCGGCATGATGATTTTATGACGGTTTGCGGCTAATGCACGGGTACTTAACGGATAGGAGATGCCGAATAAATGGACGAGAGCAGTTATATATCGCCGTCGCTGCTGAGGCTGGCGGATCAGTTCCGCAGCCTGCCGGGCATAGGCAGAAAGAGCGCTATGCGGCTTGCTTTTTCGATGCTCGGAAAGAGCGACGAGGAGGCGCAGGCGTTTGTCGATGCGGTAAACGACGCGCGAACGAACATCAAAATACTGTAAGATATGTCAGAATATGTGCGAGGACGAGATATGTCCTATCTGCTCCGATCCTACCCGCGACCGCAGCACTATCTGCGTGGTCGAGGATGTTCGCTCTGTTATGAGCTTTGAAAAGGTTCGCGAATATCGCGGACTGTATCACGTTCTTCACGGCGCGCTCTCACCGCTGAGCGGAATTGGTCCGGATAAGATACGCATTGCCGAGCTGCTCGACAGAGTCAAGGCGGGCGGGGTGAATGAGGTCATTATTGCGACAAACTCGACCGTTGAGGGCGAAGCGACCGCTATGTATCTCTCGCGTCAGCTTGCGCCGCTCATGGGCAGGAGGGCAGGATAACCCGCCTTGCTTGCGGAATGCCGGTCGGAGGGGAGCTTGAATTTGCCGATGAGGTAACGCTCTACCGTGCACTTGAGGGCAGACGGACGCTGTGAGCGTCGCTGTCGCCGCGTGCGGAATTATCGCTCGAAAGCAACAGGCAAATTTAATTGCATAAAAAGGGACTGTTGAAAAACGAGTTTTTCAACAGTCCTCTTTAGCCCATAGGAAATGGATAATTATAGGTCTGTGCTTTTCAGCCGACCCGAGATGGGGAGAGATAAAATCGTTTGGGTGTTCGATTTCGTCGCGCAAGGCGTACAATTGTACGTCGCGCGGCGAAATCGGGCGCAGAAAAAGCGAAAACATTAAATTTTAAGCGGGAATCCGTCAGGATTCCTGACACATGGGCACGGGGAGAGATAAAAAAGATGCAGAAGCGCCTAAAATCGTCACGTCGCCGTACAAGTGTACGGCAGAGGCGATTTTAGGCGGTAGAAAAAGCGGATAATCATTTCCTTGGAGAAATCCGATAGGATTTCATCAGCTTTCATGGCATTTGTTCCGAACAAAAGCCTAAATCACACTTTTATCCGCTTTTTCGGTCTGCGCTTTTTTAGCCTCCCCCGAGAGCTTTTTCGGTTCGGACGATTTTAGCCTCCCCGTTTAGAATTCGAGATAGCGTCCCATGAGGACTCCCATGACCGATGCCATCATAAGTCCTCTTGTCCAACCGCTCGAATCACCGAGGCAGTGCAGACCCTTGACGCTTGTATTAAAGTGCTCATCCATCTTTACTCTGTTGCTGTAGAACTTAAGCTCGGGGGAATAGAGCAGGGTCTCTGTCGAGGCAAAACCCGGCACGACCTGATCGAGCGCCTGAATAAAGCCGAGGATGTTGACCATCGCGCGGTAGGGCATTGCAGCGGTGATATCACCCGCAACGGCATCTACAAGCGAGGGGCGGAGATTCGACTGAGCGAGCTCCTTCGGCCATGTGCGCTTGCCGTCGAGGATATCGCCGAAGCGCTGCACGAGGATGTGGCCGTTGGCGAGCATGTTGGTCAGCTCGCCGACCTTCTGCGCGTAGGCAATCGGCTGATTGAACGGTTGGTTAAAGTTGTGCGATACGAGTATTGCAAGGTTTGTGTTGTCGGTCTTGAAGTCCTTGTAGCGAGTGACCGTTTACGACTGCAAGACCTCCGTCGTAGTTTTTCCTGAGAGACGATTCCGCCGGGGTTCTGACAGAAGGTGCGCACCTTATTCTTGAACGGACGAGGATATCCTATGAGCTTGCTCTCGTACAGTACGCGGTTAACCTTTTCCATTACCTCATTGCGTACCTCAACGCGAACGCCGATATCGACCGTTCCGGGCTGATGCGCTATGTCGTGCTCGGCGCAGATACGCTCGAGCCAGTCCGCACCGCGTCTACCGGTGGCAACTACGGTATGCTTTGCGGTGATCTCGGTCTCCTCCTTGCCGTCGGTAACGAATACACCCTTGCACTCGCCGTCAACGATGGAGAGATTGGTGCACTCGTGGCTGAACAGCATCTCTACGCCCTGCTCCTGGAGATACTTCTCGATACCGAGGTATATCTCGTGTGCATGCTCGGTGCCGAGATGACGGATGGGGCAGTCGACGAGGCGCAGGCCCGCCATAATAGCGCGCGCTTGCGTATCTCCTTGACCTCTTCGGTGTTTCCGAGGCCTTCAACGTGAGTATCCGCACCGAACTGGAGATAGATCTTATCAGTATAATTGATCGTCTCTGCAGCGAGCTGCTCGCCGATAAGCGTAGGCAGATCTCCGCCGACATCGGGACTGAGCGAGAGCTTGCCGTCGGGAGAATGCGCCCGCACCGGAGAAGCCGGTGGTGATGTGGCAGTGCGGCTTGCAGTTGACACACTGCTTTGTTACCGACTTTAGGGCAATGACGCTTTTCGATCGGCAGACCCTTTTCTACTATTATTATATTTCTCTCGGGTTCGCGCAGCAGCAGCTCATATGCGGTAAAGATGCCCGCAGGACCTGCGCCTACGATGACGAGATCGCAATTTAGCTTCTTCATTTGAAAACAAAGTCCTCTCTTGTTTTACGGCACAGCTATAACGTACCGCTTTTGTAAGGCGGCGCATCGAGCCCGCCTCAGGGCATGAAAGAAGGTAGTCTTATGGCTCTCCCGGAGGGAAAAGCTCGACTACCTTTCTTTTACCATGCTATCTTATCGTGATGCAGACGGATACATTCCGTCAGCCCAATCAGCCGAGCTTGGACGTGCTGACCTTTGATGCCGGGGCCCATCGTAGATGCAAGAACGCAGGAACGAATGTACTGACCCTTAGCGGCAGCGGGCTTAGCCTTGATAATAGCGCCCATGAGTGCGTTGAAGTTCTCGCCGAGCTTCTCAGCACCGAAGGAAGCCTTACCGATAACGCAGTGAATGATGTTGGTCTTATCGAGACGGTACTCGATCTTACCTGCCTTAGCCTCGGCAAACCGCACGACCGATATCGGGGGTTACGGTACCTGCCTTCGGGTTAGGCATGAGTCCCTTAGGACCGAGGACCTTACCGAGACGACCGATCAGACCCATCATGTCGGGAGTAGCGATGATAACGTCGAAGTCGAACCAGTTTTCCTTCTGGATCTTCTCTGCGTACTCCTCAGCACCAACATAGTCAGAGCCCGCTTCCTTAGCGGCATTGACCTTGTCCTCGCCCTTGCAGAATGCAAGAACGCGAACCTTCTTACCGGTACCGTTGGGGAGAACGACAGCGCCTCTTACCTGCTGATCAGCGTGACGTGAGTCAACACCGAGTCTAACGTGAAGCTCAACTGTTTCATCGAACTTAGCCTTTGCAGTCTGGCAAGCGAGTGCCAGAGCGTCTGCGGGCTCATATACTGTAGCTCTGTCTACGAGCTTTTTTGCACTTTCGTTATACTTCTTACCCTTTTTTCATTTCTTTGCTCCTCCTTCGATTATTCCTCGACGGTTACGCCCATGCTGCGAGCGGTTCCGGCGATCATGCTCATTGCAGCCTCGAGAGAAGCGGCATTAAGATCGGGCATCTTGGTTTCTGCGATCTGCTTGAGCTGTTCCTTGGTCAGCTGAGCGACCTTGTCAGCCTGCGGTCTTGCAGAAGCGGTCTCGATTCCGCATGCCTTCTTGATAAGAAACGGCTGCGGGAGGAGTCTTGGTGATAAAGGTAAAGGAACGATCGGCATAAACGGTGATAACGACCGGGATGATCATTCCCATCTGATTCTTTGTGCGCTCGTTGAACTCCTTGGTGAAGTTAGCGATGCTTACGCCGTACTGACCGAGTGCAGGACCTACAGGGGGGCTGCAGGGGTAGCCTTTCCGGCGTTGAGCTGGAGCTTAATATAACCTTGTACTTTCTTTGCCATTTTAAATACACCTCCGTAATGTGGTTACCGGATTATTCCGGCGGGACGGCACCGCGCCGTCTGTCTCGGGAGAATTAAGAATTTTTTCCCTCCCACTGCACCGAAGCGGAGCATCGGTGCTGCTCGGTAATCAGCCTTCGAGGAGAGTAACCTCGTCGGAACCGAGCTCGACCGGCATATCGCGCCCGAACATAGACGCGATGACCATGATCTTTTTCTTGTCATCGGAAATCTCAGCGACCTTGCCGACGGCGTCCTTGAGAAATCCTGCCGTGATCTTAACGCTGTCGCCGACCTTATAGGAGAGATTGATAACGGTCTGCTCCTCGAGCTCGCCGATGTTGGCAACCTCCTCATCCGTCAGCGGAACGGGTCTCGATCCGGGTCCGACAAAGCCCGTTACGCCGCGAATATTGCGTACGACATGCCAGGTTTCGTCGTTCATAATCATCTTAACGAAAACGTAAGAGGGGAAGATCTTCTCCTCGATGATTTTGGGTTCTTTTCTTCTTGTCGCTCTCTGCGGTGATGTCGGACTCATCCTCAGCCTTGGCCTCATCGGCGGCAGAAACCGCATCTTCCTTAGGCTCTTCGGTAATTATCCGAACGGGGATCTTAACGTCCGTTATAACATTCTGCAGTGAACGGTTCTCGATTATCTTTTTCGAGATTTGCTTTTTAACCTTATTCTCATAGCCCGCATAGGTATGAGCAATATACCACCGTATTTCGGGAGTCGAATCGCTGAAATCACTCATTTCACTTCACCACGATTCAGACGAGCGCTGCGATCCAGGACAGCAGATGTGAAAATCCGAAGTCCAGAGCGGCGATAACCGCACCGATAAACACGATGCAGACAATAACGACGATGGAGCTGTGAACTGTCTGCTCACGGCTGTACCATACGATCTTCTTCATCTCGCTCTTGTATTCGCGCAGAGATTTGCCGATACGGGATATGAGGGAAGGCTTTTTCGCTTTTTTCAGCCTTTTGTCGGCTTTCTTGTCAGCTTTGACCACCTCGGCCTCGGTCATTGCATCCTTCTTTTCGGTATCAGACATCCGGGGCCTCCTTACTTCGTTTCCTTGTGAAGAGTTTGCTTACGGCAGAAGCGGCAATACTTATTGATCTCGATTCTGTCCGGATCGTTCTTCTTGTTCTTTGTCGTGTCATAGTTGCGCTGCTTGCATTCGCTGCACGCGAGGGTAATTTTGACTCTCATTACTTTCGTCCTTTCCTTTCCTCGCGGTATCCCGACCGTTCTGCCCGAGCGGAACACCTTCGATGATAATATCCCTCTGCGCGGGGCATTTTTGCACAACAAAAAAGCCTCCGAGAGGTAAAGAAATTATACCATACATTAATATATATGTCAATAGCTTTTTTACAAGAAATTGCAGAGCGCAGATCGCAGCAAGCAACATTTTATTATATTTTGCGCCGTTGCATAAAAAATTAAGGCACGCACAGCGTTCTGCCGTGCGTGCCGCGTGGTTGTACGATTATAAAACTTCGGCTTTTTCCGTATCATTGTCGCTTGAATCGGCGGCGCCCGATACGGAGCCGCTCGTATCTTTACCGACAACCGCGGGGTTGCAGGTATCAAGATCTTCCGCAGCGATAGTATCAGATACTTTGTCGGTCTTTCCTTTGCGCATAACTTGAAATATTGCAGTCTGAGTTGTCCGCGTTGTCGGATGGCGCAGCGCTTGCAGCGGCGCTTTTGCTTTGCTCGTGCCGCCGACCGCCGCAGCCGCGCGTTTCCCGTTCTTGCCGACCGAGCGGAGCGCATCGTATCCGCCGCTTGCCGAGGTCGCGATGATTATCGCATTAACCGGGAGCAGGGCTGCCGCAGAGAGTGAGTGCTCCGGTAAAATATTCGGCTGCGAGCATTATTATGACCGCATAAATATAAGATAGCAGCCGTGTCGGTATGCGTTTCAGCACGCCGAGACCCTTGGTGAACTGTGTTATCGCGAGTACTGCCGCGACCGCACCTCCGTAAGAGCCGAGGTACTGCCATGAAAAAAGCTCGGTATCCGTTTTATCATCCCCTTTTTGTGTTTTCGATGTTAATTCTTATGCTGGCGGCATGTTTACGGTTTACCTGTCGCTCAGCCCTTTGAGACCTTTTTTCACAAGATTTACGAGGTCCTTTTGTGTCAACGTCGCCGTCGCCGTTGATGTCATATTTCTGATTGGTGCTGCCGTCGGCTACCGCTTTCATTTCCGCGACGACATCGCGCGTGTCGAGCTCGCTGTTCGCCGTTAAGGTCGCCCGGTATTGGCTTGAGCGTTTTTCCGTAGCTTGCGCCGCATACCTCGCATACCGCACGCTCGGTATCGGTTGCCGTGCCTCCTCTGTGACGCTCCCAGTTTACCATTGCATCGCAGACGGTGCAGCGGTCGAAGTGGTGGGTCGCGTCGTGCATATGCTCGAGCGTATGCTTCTGCACATCCTTGCGCTTGCCGCATTCCGAGCATTCGAGACAGTGGTTGACGGTGTCGGCAACATAGTGCCACCGGTGGGTATGCGCGGTAAAGCCGTTTTTGCCCAGCTCCTTCATCTTCTCGGGAAAATCGACAAACATAATGTCGGTGTCGCAGCGGACCCCGCGACCGTTTCGCTCGAGCTGTTCTGCCATATGCCGAGACAGTTCTCGTCGGGGTAGGTGCAGCGGTCCGCCCACTGTGCCACCCAATGCGTGAAAGCGCTTGAGCTCATCGTCATACATGCGCGATGAAAAATAGGACAGCGAGGAGTATATTCCGACAAAATATCCGCGCTCCTCAAGCCGTGAACAGAAGGTAAGCGCAATATCGGTCAGCGCACGCGGCCCGAGAGCGAGCATGCCGCTGTCCTCGATATCGGCATATACGGGCAGCTCGAACTGCCTGCCGTCGAGAATGTTGTCGGCAAAATAATCTGCCTCTTCGCGAGCTCTGCGCACCGTTTTCGCGCCGCAGTAGAAGTATGCTCCGACCGGTATTCCGAGCGCTTTTGCCGACTCGTAGTTTCGACGGAATGCGGAATCGGTATACAGACCTCCGTCTCCTCCGCCGCCCTTGATAACGGCAAAGCGTATGCCCTCGCTTTTTCGCCGCCGACCAGTCAAATTTGCCCTGCCAGTGGCTGATATCTATTCCTCTGACCGTGTTATTCATATCCGTAGGCTTTCAACTCCTTTTTCTTTATTCCTCGGGAGCGGGAATGTGCTTTGCGGGCTGCCGAAGTATATTTTTTTGATCGTACCGGGCGGATCGATTACGCCGTGCGTTTTCCGCCCGGTACTTTTCGGCAGCCCGACCGTACATTTCTACCGCATGATAACTCGCAGCAGTGCGGCGATCATCGCGCCCGCCACTGCGGTTATCACGCAGCCGATAAATATCTCCCGATATTTATTATATGCTCTGCCCGGTGCTTTCTCCACCGTTTCCAGACGGCGGTCTATGCCGTCAAGCAGACTTGTGTGGCTCTCCATCTGCAGTGCCATCCGCTCTACCGCGAGCATGAGACGGTGCATATCCTTTACACCCTCCTTCAGCTCGTCGACCGAGCGTGAAAGCGCGTGCTGCTTCTCCTCGAGTGATGCGAGCCTGCCCTCGAGACGTGTCTCGTCTATCATGCCGCCCGCCTCATATCAGCCATGTCGACAGCCCGCCCTTTCCGCTTGCAGAGGGAGAGCTTGACGTGCTGTCGAGCGAGAAGCCGAATACGAGCTCGAACATCGACTCTGCCTTTTCGGGATATTTCAGCCCGGAGAGAAAAGCCCTTGCACGGCTCAGTACCTGACTGCGCTCGCCGTCGCTCGATGCCTTGTCGTAGTCCTTCTTATACTGCTCGAGCGCAGATACGATGGTCTTTTGGTCGGACGGCGAGTAGCCCGTGCTGCCCGATCGGGAACCGGAGCTGCCGCTGCCGGAGCTTGAGCTGCGCCGCTGCGCAAGGCTCGCATCGTACTGCCGCTGCTTCTCGGCGAGGCTCGCATCGTATTGACGCTGCTTCTCAGCGAGGCTTGCCTCGTACTGACGTACACTCTCGTCAAACTCCCGCTGCCATTGCTCATCCTTTACCGTGTCGCGTGCGGCATCGTACTCATAGTCGCGTGCGCTCTCATATGCTGCAGCGAGACGCTTGAGATCTGTTTGCCAGTCCGAAACGCCGTCACGGTAACGGTCGTAGTATTCATCATCGGTGTCGCGATATTCCGAGAGAAGCGAGCGCATGTCGTCTCCCTCGTCACGATAGCGGGTGTAGGCGAGCTTGTACAGCTGAGGTATGATGTCGCCGAGCTCGGACATTTTCTCTCCGTATGCCTGAGAACCCGCGGTCGCCGCATATGAGCTTCCGTAGCCTCCGGTAAGCGAGGATACACGCCCCACGATGTCCTTCATTGCACGCTTTGCGTCACGTGCGTATCTGTCGCTGTATTCGCGAAAGAGCGCATCGCCGCTTGCCTCGTATTTAAACGGCTCGCGTGAGGAGAGCGAGCCGAGCAGCGAATCTATCTCGTCGGCATACGGTGATGAATATTTGCCCGGCTTTTCGTTTTCGCGTGCTTTAAGGGCAGCCGAGGCTTCGGCAGTGCTTATCGTGCCCTCTATCTCGGTCGTGTTTTTCTTCTTTTTTATTCTGCATATCAGTTTTTCCTTTCTCGGGTCCCCGATGTGCTCCGCTCTGCCTCATACCGGTCTATCAGATAGTTCAGCTGTTGTGTAAGGGAACACAGGTAATTTTTTCAGCTGCATTATCTGCTCCTCGGTCGTGCGTGCGGAGACGCACGGGGGCTCGATATGTTCGGTCAACTTGATTCCTCCTTTCCGTATATACGTCATATATATCCGTTTGCAATATGCGGCGTCGGCTATTCTTATTTGGATAGTCTATCAATATCGAATGATGTTTTCGGCATATCGGCATATCGGCGCACCGGATATCAAAAGCTTTCCATCGTGTGTCGATGCGGATACATCGAGCTGCTGCCCGATATCAGTATATCGAACCGCGCTCGGATATCATGGTGAGCATCGTTATCCTTTGCATAGCCGCGTCCGCTCAGACGCAGGTGCAGATGGTCGCATCTGCGCGGCAGGATCGGGAGGGTAATGCTTCTCGGCTCGTCGGCACCAACCGTTCCGAGCTCCTGCCACTCCCCCGCGCGAATCGTACCGAACGGAGATGCCTACACTCGCGCCTTGATCCGCAGCGATGCGCAGGATGAGGCGAGACAGATATTCGTGCTCGCCCATGCTGCCGCTGATTGCACCGCTGACGGCGTACCAGCGTACCGGCTCGCTGTCGGTGATACCGCTGCCGCCGACCGAGCGTATGACCGCTTTGTTGTTCTGCTCTGTATAGTACAGCTCTCCCTCGATCGAGGCGAACTGACGGACGGCGGTGTTATCCTCTCGGTGCCATAACCGCTTACGTGAATCGTAGACAAACAGTGAGTATCGCCCGTTCGAGCCGCGCATCGAGACATAGTATTTCTCTCCGAGCGCGCCGCCGACGGCACAGTCGTATACGTCGGTACCGAGCGCGTCGCCGACAAAGGTAGGAAGCGAGCCGTCATATGCGTATATACCGCGCCGACTCTTGTAGTAGAGAATGTCGCCTGCCGCCGCAACGCTGTCGCCGCAGTCCTTTTTGAACGCCGGGACAGGTGAGCGAGCGGAGCGAGAGTAAGCGAGGGGTATTCTCCGTAGACGCCTTGTGTATGGCATTTTCGGTAAAGAAATGCGGGTATCCCATATATGCCGCAGCGCCGGTAAATTCACCGCCGCTGCCGACCGTCAGAGCATAGCTGTCGGTGCTCAGCCCCTCGAAAACATTCAGTTGCGGAAGTCGCCGAGCGCGCTTGCATATATGCAGTTGACCTGCCGTCCGCCCTCGTCAGTTCCGCTTCGGCAGCCCCACAGGCGGTTTCCGCATTCAAAAACGATGTCGCACTTAGGCATCTTTCTGCTCAGCTTGACCGCCGCCTTTTCTGCATGCTTATCTATGCTGCCGGGGATTACGACCGAACCGGTTCCCGCCGATGCAATCACGGCGGAGTCGGGCAGCAAGCCGCCGCAGAGAGCGTCGCTTGCCGTTATGCTTACTCCGTCTCCCTCAGAAAACGGAATGCTGCCGCCGACGGTGATGCGTACTCCCGCAGCCTGAACCTCCTGCCACTCACCTCCCGAGCGAAATCTCCGGTATATCCGTGTCGCCGGAGGTGTCGAGCCAGTAATCGCAGCTTGCTTCGGGCGAGGCCCGCGGAAATGATTATCACGGCATCCGGCTCGCCGAGAGGGCATGGACATATTGTTGCGGAGGAGCTTGTCTTTTTCGGCATCAATGCTTCCGTTATCAGTCATATCGGAGAGGCTTACGTATTTTCGGTCGGGAAAGATCACGGCATAGCTGCCCATCATTACGATGCGGGTGTCAGGCGTGCCCTGCAGACCGAGATCGACTATACGAGTATGTGTCTCGCCGCCGCCCGAATATGTCGGATTATCGTCGGCTATGAAGCAGCTTCCGTGCACGTAGCACAGCCGCTCGCCGACAGATATCGCCGCGACGGTATCGCCGTCGCCGAGCGCCGTGTCGACCGTCCCGCGTCTGCTGCGCGGGGAGAGGGCGGGGTATGCCGATGAGCTTAGGTTTTCGACCTCGGAAAAGCCCTCGGTCCCGCGACGGTCGCGCGCGTCGTAGCCGCCGAACACACTTACCGTCTCCGCGCGTCTTTTCGGCTGATCCAACATCGGCATTTTTCATATCCGATCGCCTCCGAGATAGTTCAGCTCACGCCGAGTCGGTCGGTGCGAGCGTATGTAGCTGCGGGCATATGCCTCCCATAGATTCTGAAGCAGTGCGGTGGCGTTGTTGTATCTGTCGATCTCCCCGCCGACGTAAGCGCTGCGCGCCTCGAGTACATGAAGATACAGCTCGTCGTAGGGCGGCGGGACAAGCAGCTCGGTATCGGCGGGCGAATCGACGGTATAGCCGCCGAATTCACCGCCGGTTATTTCAGCACATACAGTGCGGTCGATGCTGTCGAGCCACGCTATACGCTCCGCCTCCGGCACACTCCCGGGATGCAGCGAATCGGCGCGGTCGAGCGCTTCGCGCAGCGTCATGCATTTGTCCTGTCTGCGAGCGCAGCGGCACGGTCGCAGTATTCGATAGCCATTCCGAGACACTGCTCTCTGTGCTCGAGCACCTCGGCGGCGCACTCGGGTTTCTCGACCTCCGCACCGCGCTTGATATACCAGTTGCGGTCGTTAACGGAGACGAAAACATCGCCGTCGTCCTCGCTGATCAGAGGTATCTTTACGCGGACGAGCCGCTCGCCGGGGTATGCGTTTGTTGCCTTGATTACTTCCTTGTTTGCATTCTTGTTTGCCATAGCCGTATCTTCCTTTCACGTTTTATGTCGTTTGTGTATTATGACTGTGTTCCGCAGCTGTCATAGACTGCGCCGTCCGATGCGATAAGCAGTTCCCGGGCGGGCGGAGGACAATATCCCTATCCGCCCGGGTATACGGTTCAGCTTACGAATCAGTTTGCTGTTGCGGTGGCGGAGAACTTCTTCGAGCAGCACATGAGATCGACGAGATAGTTGTCTACGAGGATCTTAGCCGCCTTGAGTCCCTTCCAGCCGACGCTCGAGCGCTGATCGAGCGGATCAGCGGTGCCGGACGAGCCCTTTTGCTTGACAATGGTCTGGAGGCCGCCTCCGGTGACCTCGGTAACACCAAGCACCGTCGCCGATGAAGAGGCAGTGGAATACCGCAAGACCGGAGGGATTGTCGGAGCCGCCTTTGTCGATCTTTGCCTCGGTTGACTGAACGAAGCGAACGCCCGCCATCTTTCCGATCTCTCCGGTGTAGAGGTTTTCGGGTGTCGCGTACTTGTGTGCGTCGATCCACTCTGGGTCGCGCATGAGGTCGTATGCAACATAGGGGTGAATGATGCATACATAGTCGCCGCCGATGGTGGGGGCATTCTGCGCGCGGAGCTTTGCAACGACGCGCTGTACTACATCTACGGTGAGCTTTGCGCTTGTGTCGAGGTCTGCGGTTTTCGTAACCTCGGTCTCGACGAGATTTCCGTTGGTATCTGCAACGTATTTAGGCGCGTAGCTTTTGTTTGTGCCGAGCAGCAGCGCATTGCGGACGATGGTGTCCATCGTAAGTCCAGCCTGCCTGCCGAGCAGCTTCGTCGTCTCGAGTATAGTGTTGTCTACTGCGGTCAGCTCGAGAACATCCGACTGAACAACATAGTCGCCGTACTGTGCGACGATTGCGGAGATGCTCGATACCGAGAGGCTGCTGCCGCTCGGAGTTACTCCTTCGGTAAGCGCGGTGGTCGCTTTCGCAAGGGGGGAAAAGCGGCGGAAGTTTACCGTCTTGCCGCCGCCCTGCGGAATGGGACGCTTCTGTCCGAACTGCTCGTGAACGAGCATGGGGGATGCCTCGTCGATGAGGCGCATGTCATAAAAGGTTTTCATCTCTGCGGAGAGAGAGTGGTAGTTGTAACTGTGCTCATTTTCTTTCCTTTCTGCATTTTAACTGTGTTGTTTCGGCGCAGCGGCACTCGGACGAGTCGAATGGTTTATGGCGCCGACGGGACTTCTCAATATCAAATGCTCGATATCGCGATGTGATATAAGTCGAAATCCCGTTGCCTGCGGCAGGATATCGAAGAGAACTATTCGTTCGCCGCGCGCGACTCTGCGGGCAAGCTCATCGCGTTCTGCACGAGTCATATCTCCGACTCCGCAGGCATATGGCAGCGCGGCGGAGACCCCGTTTTCGGCGGGTCTTACCGTACCGGCTGCTATGCTGTCGGTCAGCTTGTTTACAGCCGAGAGTGCCGCACTGCGCATGGCTGCCGGCAGCAGCTCGTCACGGTGTACTACCTCGTAGGCGTCGCGCACTCCTGCGCCGCCTCTCAGCAGCGAACGGAAGCGCGGATCTGCTATCTCGGAGCGGAGGTCAAAGTCGGGATATAGCCTTGCGACCTCATGCGCCTCCGCTGCCCAGCCGTGTGCGCGCCGCAGCGCTGCCGTATCGAGCGCTGCGCCGGTGCTGTCTGTTCTGCTGTCGGGGTCGGTTCTTTCTTCTGAGTCTCTGCCGGAGCTTTCATCCGAAAGATTGCCCGATGCGGTACCGGACCTTTCGTCGGTGCCGTCAGCCGATGTGCCGTTGTCGGAGTCGCTGTACCTGTCATTATCGTTTGCCGTGCCGTGCTCCGACTGAGCTTTGTCGGCTGTTGTAATGCCATGGCTTGTACCGCCGATCCCGGTAATGCCTTCGGCGTGCTTTTCGGAGCAGCCGTCTTGCTGCGAGGGGAGCATGTCGGCGCATGTGTCATTTCCTCCGCCCGTACCCGTCGCGGCAGAGCAGCCGAGAGCACGCGACAGCGCAAGGTTAAGCGCATCGGTATCGCCGTCGTCTATGCCGTGCGATGCGGCAAAGCTGCGGAGGGTGGGTGACAGCGCCTCTAATCTCTTTACCTGAGCACTCATACCCCTTAGTCTCCGTTTCACCGCACCGCCGACCCGCTCGTCGTACAGCTCCTTGAATTTGCCCTTTATCAGGGACTCGAATTCGGCGCGCATTGCCGCTGCGCCTTGCTCTGCGGGGGACAGAGCCGTATCACCCGTGACCTTGTTTGCGTCGGTCGGAGCTGCTGCCCCGGCGACTGCGGGCGAGGTCGTGCCCGTGCCGATAGATTCGTTATGCATTTCGGATCCTTTCTGCATTTCTGCACGTATCGTGTGCGATACGCCTTTATTTTTACCGCCTCGGCGGTCATTTTGCCGCTGCGGCGGATAATAGGTTTGTAAATCTGTTTTCTTTAAATATTTTAATCTGAATATTTAAATGCGGAATATTTCAATGTGCATGTCCAATGACGATGGTATATTCAATGCTCGCAGCGTTATGTGCTTCCCGCGCTCATTACTTTACGGCTCGGCGCCGACGGCGAAGTTTTGTCTTGCCTTTCTTGTCGCAGCACTCTCGGAGTGTGTCTCCACGTCGGAGCTGCTGACGGAAGCGCCGATGCCGTTTTTTGTGCGGCTGTGCCGTTTGACATCGCTGTCCCTATCGTACCGGAACCCGTCGCTCCGTACCCGGCATATTCTGCCGCGCCGGATCGGATCACCGCTTCGAGTGTGCTGCGCAGATATGCGTCGCGGTCGCGTCTTATGCGTCCGATGACCTGAGCCTTGCGGTCAAAATCCATCATGTCAAGGCATGAGAGCGCCTCGCTCGCTTTCTGCGGGTCGAAAAAGCCCGCCTTGAAGAAGCTGAGAGCAAGCTCGTTCTGTGCTGCACGTGAATACGGAGAGGATTTCTCCGCACTTATCTCGATATCAAAGAGCGGAGAGCTTTTCGCCGAGCTCGATACCGAGCACCTCGCTTCTGTGCGGTGCAATGCCGCCTCTGTCGTAGCGGATAAAATGCTCGCTTCCGTCGTCTCCGATAAGACGGAAGCAGCGCGAGGCGGTGTAGAACTGACGTATCAGCTCTATGACCATCAGGCAGACGCGCTTGAATGCACGATATGAGGCGCGTGAGGAGTCCCGCTCGAGCCTGCTGCCCGCTTCCTGCATCGCCGCTATTGCCGATGCTGCAGTGACTCCCGCCGCCGTTCCGCCGCTTGTGACATCGCGATTTCCGGTCGTCTCCTTCAGCTCGTCTATCATGTCACGCAGAGCGGTTATATAGATACCGTCGAGCGAGACGGAGGGCAGCGGGCGGACGGTAGAGTCTGTTATCGCGCCTGCAACATGAACGATGTCGCAGGTCATGTCCGAATACTCGTCCTCGTTTATAGGACTGTCCTCGGATATGAGTACGCGCGGAGCAGCTCCTGCGAGCATATTCTTCATCACTGCCTGACCTGCGCGGTCTATGTATGCCTGACAGTCCTTGCCAATGTCGATGTAGCCGAAGCCTGCGGGAGAGTCTGGCATGGTGAACAGCGGATCGAAAACGAACGGATACATTCCGTGGTCATACAGTCCGCGCTCACGCAGCGCAGGATCATTTTCGGTCGCATACAGCACCTCCTCGCCGACGTATTTGCAGTAGTGCAGTATCTCCCTGCCGCCGGGCAGCACCTTTTTGTAGTACCAGTCCACGACTGCGACCTTTCCGGTGGTATCGACAGGAACCTCTCCCTCGTGTACGGCTATATCAGGTGTGCAGGTATCGAGCCTGCCCTCGAGAAACGGATATGCAGACATGAGCGCATCAAGGTCGCACAGACCGACCGAAAAGAGATTTCTCGAGCGCTGAATGTCGCGTATTCCCGGCTCCCAGTACAGCGACAGCGGGTCGATATCCCTTACCGTTATATCTCCGAGACCGCCCATGGCTGACTTGTCCCAGAATACTCCGTAAATGCCGGTCCCGCCTCTGCATTTTCTGTCCCATGCGTCCGAATACACCTGCTCGAAGTCGCAGCGGTCGAATATGATCGGCAGTATCGCCGAGAGCTTTTCCGCCTCCTCGCGGTCACCCTCCTCACGCGGAAGCACGCGCGGCGCGGGGATAGTGTCCATAGCCGAGGCATGTTTGTTTGCTATACAGTTGAACAGCCATGCGGAATTCGGATTTATGCTGCCGCGTTTGTCCGGCATGCAGTCGCGATGGCGCACGCGGTACCACTTTTCGTTTTCGACTATGCGGCGCTCGAGATTTGCCTTGCCGAGCTTATAGCGGCGCAGCGTTTGCCTGCGCGCACCGCACAGCCTCTGCGTCTATTATGCGTATCGGTGCGGATTCCTTTTTGCTTTCTGCGCCCGCCGGGCGCTTTTTCGCTGCTCTGCGCGGCGCCGCCGTCCGGTTTTTCGCGCGTGATCTTTTCGCTGCCGCGCGTTCCGTTATCGCCGCTTTTGATACCTTCCCGCTCCTTTTCCATATTGTTCATTCTTTTCGTTCCTTTCTTATATACTTTGTTTGTACAGATGTTGTATATTAGGTCGTATCGCGGTGCTGTGTAACGCCGTATCGCCGTATGCAGCCTATTCCTCGCCGCGTATTATCTGTATTTTTTCCCGCTCTGCGGGAGAGGGCGCGGGGGCAAGCTCTCCGGGCTTTATATCGAGCAGCAATCCCGCCGTGCCTATGCCGACAGGCTGCCTGCGGATATGCGGCTTTATCGGTCTCGACATACAGAAATATCTCACCTCATCTGCCACATGATCCTCGCCCTTGGTGTCGAGATCCTCCGGATTCGTGCTGTCATAACGCAGCAGCGGCAGCGTTCGGATAAACGCGCGGCAGTTTGAGAAAACATACAGCATCGGTCGCTCGGTCTCTTCGTCAAATGCCAGCCGATAGTGCAGCT